>Ga0067045_1027368_pt1 | contig 210416 bp, 178 predicted proteins | sample TerdegcTABiofilm_FD_59184 | JGI IMG/M metagenome (GOLD analysis project Ga0067045, IMG submission 59184) | Combined Assembly of (Gp0054472, Gp0054536) Wastewater bioreactor microbial communities from Singapore -Terephthalate degrading...
AAGCCGATCTGCGGATCGCCCTCCAATTGGCTGGCGAACGCGTGGATGGCATGGCGCTTGCGCGCGACGACTTGGCAACTCAGCGGGAGTTTGCGCGCGCGATGCCACGGTACCTGGCTGTCTTCCGGGGTTGCCCAGTGCCAGGTCCACACGGGCAACTCGTACAGGGTCGCGCCGACCGCCAGTGCGGCACTGGCACTGGCGCGGCCGACGGCTTCATGGTCGCAGTGGCCGTCTTCGCGCCAGGTGGTGAACACCACGTCCCTGGGTTTGAGGTGGCGCTCAATGAACGCGGCCAACTGCGCTTCGCGGGCGGCGACCTGGCTGTCGGTAAACCCGGCGCGTAGCCACTTCAACCGGTGCAGCGGCAAGCCGAGGCGGTGCAAGGCCTGGGCCGACTCCTGCGGGCGCACCACGCTGAGGCGCTCCACCGACCAGCGCCGCGAACCGGGGTGACTGGCGCTGCCATCGGTGACGGAGATCAACTGGATCGCCCGACCCAGCGCGGCCAAGCCTTGCAACAGGCCGCCGCAGCCCAGCACTTCATCGTCCGGGTGCGGTGCGATGATCACTGCGCGATGCCCTTCGGGTACCAACTGTTCGACGCTGATCGGCGCCAGTTCGGCCATGTGGGACGAGGTCTGCCACTGATGCAGCGACGTGCCCTGGCCCACGATCGGATTGGCTTTCATAACTGCCACCTCCCAGGTGGCTCGGCGGCAACCTGTTCACCGAGGGCGGCCAGGTCACGCTCGGCATGGCTTTGACGTACATACACCGGCAGGTCCGCCATCAGTTGGGCAAAGTGCGGATCTTTGCAAAAAGGCCCCGCACCGGCGGCGCGACCGACGTGGCGCATGACCTGTTCAACCGTGTCTTCGAGAGACGCGCGTACCTGTTGGGCCAGTTGCCTGGCATCGGCCAGCGGGGCGCGGTCGATCTGCCGCGCACTGGCGCGCAGCACGCAGGCGGCACTGTTCAAGGCGCTGTCGACCGCGCCGAGGTGGGCCAGGGCATGCGGTTCCGCACGCCTGTTGCACTGCTCGCGCAGCACTTCAGCCAGGCGTTGCGCCGCGCCATACCAGCACGCTGCGATACCGACGGCGCCTTGCCAGAAGCCGGGGCGGGCGAGGTAGTCGCCGGGCCTGCCGATGGCAATCCCGCTGGCCGCCTCGAACAGGACATCGACACTGCCGGTGGCCGCCATGCCTACCGCCTGCCACCCCTCATCGGTCACGCAGATGCCGGGCTGGCCCATCTCCACTGCGACCAATTGCTGGCGATCCTCCTCGTCCCAGGCCGTCAACAACCCATGGCTGACCACCGTCGCTCCCGAACACCAGGCTTTACGCCCCTGCAGCACCAGACGATGGCCGTTGCGCCGCGCCCGCACCCTGGCCGTCGGCGGTTCTGCCGCCCACATGCCCCAGAGGCTGCCCTCCGGCGGCAAGGGGCTGCGCAGCTCGGCAATGATTGCCAAGGCATCGGTGTGACCTTCGAACAACTTGCACAAGCGCAGGTCGTGTCCGGCGACCTGGGCCAAGCGGCTGAACCGTTCGAGGGTCTGGCCGCTGCCGGGGAGCGGCAGGCGGTCCAGCCCCTCGGCCTGCAGCGCCTTCAAGGCCGCGCCCAGGGCCTGCGTGTCCGCATAGCCTTGGTAGCCTTGAAGGAATCCATGCAGGCCCATGTCACACCTCTTCGTCGTGCTGCAGTTCAAACAGCAGCAGCGAGCGCCCGGTGACCGCGTACTCATGGTGGAAATCAAAGCGTTCCTGCCCGCGTATCGTCGTGTCATGGGTGTCGAGCATGCAGGTCCAGAACTGGCCTTCCGGCACGGGGGGCAGGCGGAAATTGACCAAGTCGTGATGGGCGTTGACCACCAGCAACAACGTGGCATCGCCACCCGGACGGCGAATCCCGGTCTCCTGGGCGCGGCCATCCATCAGCATGCCCAGGCAACGGCCGTGACTGTCTTCCCACTGTTCGGTGCTCATCTCGTTGCCATCCGGCGCGAGCCAGGTGACGTCCTTCACGCCGATGTCTTCGTTGTAGTCGCCCACCAGGAAGCGGCCACGGCGCAGGATCGGGTACGTCATGCGCAGTTTGATCACGCGCTTGACGAACTTGAGCAGCGCCTTGCCGTCATCGTCCAGCTCCCAGTTGACCCAGCCGATCTCGCTGTCCTGGCAGTAAGCGTTGTTGTTGCCGTGCTGGGTGCGCGCGAACTCATCCCCGGCCACCAGCATCGGCGTGCCTTGGGCGAGCAGCAGGGTGGCGAAGAAGTTGCGCATCTGGCGCAGGCGCAGGGCGTTGATTTCCGGGTCGTCGGTGGGGCCTTCGACGCCATGGTTCCAGGACAGGTTGTTGTTGCTGCCATCCTGATTGTTTTCGTCGTTGGCTTCGTTGTGCTTGTCGTTGTACGACACCAGGTCATGCAGGGTGAAACCGTCGTGGGCGGTGATGAAGTTCACTGAGCTGTAAGGCCGGCGGCCACGGTGGTTGAACATCTCGCCGGATGCGGTCATGCGCCCGGCGAAGTCCGCCAGCTGGCCGTCATCGCCTTTCCAGAAGGCGCGCACGGTGTCGCGGAAGCGGTCGTTCCATTCCACCCAGCCCGGCGGGAAGTTGCCCACCTGATAGCCGCCGGGGCCGCAGTCCCAGGGTTCGGCGATGAGTTTCAACTGGCGCAGCACCGGGTCTTGACGGCAGGCGACGAGGAAACTGTGGCGCTCGTCGAACCCGTCACGATAACGGCCGAGGATGGTCGCCAGGTCGAAGCGGAAACCGTCGACGTGCATCTCGGTGGCCCAGTAACGCAGGGAGTCGGTGACCATCTGCAGCACGCACGGGTGGCTCAGGTCGAGGGTGTTGCCGGTGCCGGAATCGTTGATATAGAAGCGCTTGTCGTCCGGCATCAGGCGGTAGTAGGAGGCGTTGTCGATGCCGCGCATGGACAGGGTCGGGCCGCGCTCGTTGCCTTCGGCGGTGTGGTTGTAGACCACGTCGAGAATCACTTCCAGCTTGGCTTCGTGCAGGTGCGCGACCATCTCCTTGAACTCGGCGATCTTGCCGCTGGCCAGGTAGCGCGGGTCCGGGGCGAAGAAGGCGATGCTGTTGTAGCCCCAGTAGTTGGTCATGCCTTTTTCCAGCAAATGCTGGTCGTTGACAAAGGCGTGTACCGGCAACAGTTCCACGGAAGAAATACCCAACTGGCGGATGTGCTTGAGCAGATCGTCTTCCATCAGCCCGGCGCAGGTGCCGCGCACGGCCTCGCCGACCGAGGGGTGACGCATGCTGATGCCGCGCAGGTGGGTTTCATAAATGATCGTGCGGTCCCATGGCACGCGCACCGGTTGGTCGTCGCCCCAGGTGTGCGCCGGGTCGATGACCTTGCACTTGGGCACGAAGGGCGCACTGTCGCGTTCGTCGAAACTGAGGTCGTCGTCGGGGTGGCCGATGGTGTAGCCAAACAGCGCCTCGGACCATTTGAGCTCGCCCACCAGCTGTTTGGCGTAGGGGTCGATCAGCAATTTGTGGTGGTTGAAACGGTGGCCGTTGGCCGGGTCATACGCGCCGTACACACGGTAGCCGTAAATCAGCCCGGGGTGGGCGTCGGGCAAGTAGCCGTGGAAGATTTCATCGGTGTATTCGGGGAGTTCGATACGTTCCAGTTCGACCACGCCAGCGTCGTCGAACAGGCATAACTCGACTTTGGTAGCGTTGGCCGAGAACAGGGCAAAGTTGACACCCAGGCCGTCCCAGGTCGCCCCCAGGGGGAAGGGCAAACCTTCGCGAATCCGCGATGGTTCGTGGGCCGGGGGGGCCTGTTTTTTATCGGCTTTGCTCATTGTGTTGCTCCTGCATGGGGCTTTTTTCGGGCCGAACGTAGCCCTGCTGACGAGGGGTCAGCTAATAATCGGGCAAGTGGCTGACCTCCGGCCGGGGTTGCCGGCCGGAGGTTCATGACGGCACAGGGCTTACGGCTTGGGCTTTTTTGTGGCCGCCGGCTTTTTAGCCGCCGGCGTGGCCGGTTTGCCTGCGGCCGCTGCCGGCGGCTTGGCTTTTGCTGCCGGCTTGGGCGCGGTTTTCGGTTTGGCGGCGGGTTTGGGCTTGCTGGGTGTCAGTGCTTCGGCTTCTGCCAACTTGCGGGCCATTTCCCAATGGCGCGCATCCTGACCTTGCGGCTTGCCCTCCGATTCCCAGATCTGATACGCGAATTCGCGAACACGTTTGTCTTCAGTACTCATCACAATGTTCCTCGCAGAAAATTTCAGCTTGATTGATCATCAGGATCGATAAAGACGTTGACCGGGAAATCCCCCAGCGCAGTGCTGATCAACAGCTCCTTGTCTGGTGTGACTGCGCGTGTATGAAAAAGTCCCTTCCAGTTTTCGGTTGGCGCGGCGAACGGTAATTTCACTCGGGTATCGCCCCAAACCCGCGCATTGACCTGGGGATGCACACCGTTTTCCAGCAGGCGATAGGGCCAGCGCGGCACCACCACCAGTGCGCGTTTGCCCTGGTATTCGCGGCAGAACGCGACCACGTGCTCGGCATGTCGACCGACCACGTCCAGGGGCGTGTAGCTGCCCCGATGGAACAGTTCAGGATGGGCCTTGCGCAAGGCCAGCACCTGGGCGATCAAGGCTTGTTTGATACGCCCGTCCCGCCAGTTGAACAACAGCTTGCCGATGTCCGGTGGGGTATCCAGCGCGTGCTGCCGTGCGTTGAAATCCACCGGGCGGCGGTTGTCCGGGTCGACCAGGCTGAAGTCCCAGAACTCATTGCCCTGGTACAGGTCCGGCACACCCGGCACTGTGACTCGAAGCAAGGATTGCGCCAGCCCATTGAGCGCGCCAGCGGGGGCAATCGCTTGGGCGGCGGCGCCGATGGCGGTGCGCAGTGCGCGGCCTGCGTCGCTGAGCAGCAGGCGCGTGAGAAACGTTTCCACGCCCTGTTCGTAAGCCTCGTTGGGCGCGCTCCAACTGCTCTGCAACTTGGCTTCGCGCAGGGCCTTTTGTTGCCATTGCCAGAGGCGTTGTTGATAGGCCTCGAGTGCCGGCCGGTCGTCCAGGTGCAGGTCCAGCGGCCAACTGCCGAGCAGTACCTGATAGAGGATCAACTCATCGCCTGCCGATGGGCTGCTGGCGTCGTTGCGCAACGGCGCGGCGAGGCGGCGCCAATGCGTCACCTGTTCGGCATACCACCCTGCGCATTCGCTCAACACGGCGAGGCGGGCGCGGCTGTCTTCACCGCGTTTGTGGTCGTGGGTGGCGGTGGCCAGCAGGTTATCGGGGAACGCCTGCAAGCGCTGCTGATTGGCCGCGTGAAAATCGGCCAGCGGTGCGCTGAACTGTTCGGTACTGAAGCCCACGTCGTTGCGCGACAGCAACACCGCCGAGCGATAGAACGCGGTGTCTTCCACGGCTTTGGCGGCGGCCGGCGAGGTCAATTGCTGGAAGCGCACGCAGGCATGCTTGAGCAGCTTGCGCTCGCGGCCGAGCGGGCGATTGCGCCACGGTTGGCCGCCCAACCATTTTTCCAGGTTGTCCAGCACCGGCCAGTCGCCTTCGCTCAAGGTGCTGCGCGCGCCCGCCAGGGCTTGCAGGAAAAACGTGTCGTCGCGTTCGCTGCGGCCACAGGCGCTGATGTAGGTGCGGTACACCGGGAAATGCACGATCAGTTCCTGCAGGGCGCGGCGGATCGCGCCGAGGGTCAGGTCGCGGCTCATCACGTCGTCGCGGGCCACTTGCAGCAAGGCCTGGGCCACGCTTTCGAAGTCGCCGGCAAGAGAACCGTTGAGGATCTGCCGGCGCGCCAGCCAGGCTTCTTCGATAAAGGCCGAGGGCCGTTCGCTGTGTCGGGTCCATAGCTCGGCCAGCGTTGCGAAGCCTTGCGGGCGGTGTTGCAGCAGCGACAGCTGGTTCATGAATTCGTAACCGGTGGTGCCGTCCACCTGCCAGTCCTCGCGCAGGGTTTCGCCTTCGCCGAGGATTTTTTCGACGAAAATCGGCAGGTGACGCTCGGGCGACAGCGTATCGACCCGCCGCCGCAGCTTGCGGCAATACCCGCGTGGGTCGGCCAGCCCGTCGATATGGTCGATGCGCAGGCCATCGACCAGCCCCTGGCTGATCAACTCGAAGATCTTGCCGTGGGTGGCTTCGAACACGGCACTGCGTTCTACGCGCAGGCCGCCCAGATCGTTGACATCGAAGAAGCGCCGCCAGTTGATATCGTCCGCCGCGGTGCGCCAACTGGCCAGGCGATAGGCCTGTTGCTCCAACAGCCCGTGCAGGCGCTGGAACCCGTCGGGCTGGCGTGCGTCGAAGGTGCCCAGCCGCTGTTCGATGGCCTGCCGCACGGCGTTGTCGGTGGCGCGTTCGGCCAGGGCTTGTTTGAGCCAGGCTGCTTCGCCGTAGGCATCGCTCTGGTAGGCGAGGGTGCTGAAGCGGTCGGCGAGGGGCTTGAGCAGTTCATCGGCGCCCAGAATCGTCGCGTAATCTTGTGGGCAGATCGGGAAGCGGTGTTCGTAGTGCTCGACGGAAAAACTGCCGTGCGCGGCGTCGAAGTGCAGGGTCAACGTGCCGGTTTGTAGGGCTTCGCCGTAGTCGCTGGCGAGGAACGGCATGAGCAATTGGCCCTTGAGCAGCGGGTCGGGCGAGTGCCATTGAATGTCGAAGAATTCGCAGTAGGGACTCAACCGGCCCCATTCCAGCAGGTCGAGCCACCAGGGGTTGTCGGCGCCGCCCACGGCCATGTGGTTGGACACGATATCGAGGATCAGCCCCATGTCGTGTTGGCGCAGGGCGGCCACCAGGCGGCGCAACGCCGCTTCGCCGCCCAGCTCCGGGTTGACGGTGGTGGGGTCGACCACGTCATAGCCATGCATGGAACCTGCGCGGGCACTGAGCAGCGGTGAGGCATACAAATGGCTGATGCCCAGCTGGGCAAAGTACGGCACCAGAGCCACCGCGTCATCGAGGGTGAACCCTTTATGAAACTGCAGGCGCTGGCTGGCGCGCAGGGGCAGAGCCTTCATCGGTCACGCTCATGGGCTTGATTGCGTGCCACCGCCAGCAGTTCCAGGCGGCGCGCGGCACCCGCATTGTCGAGCAGGCTCGCCGCCTCGCCTGGCAGGCGGCGGCGCCAATTGGGGTGGGTGTCGATGGTGCCGGGCAGGTTGGCTTGTTCTTCGAGGCCCAAGGCATCTTCCAGCGGCAGCAGCACCAGCGGCGCGCGGGTGTGGCCGAGGTAGCGCACGCTGGCATCGATCATGTGGTCGGTTTCATTGCGCACTTCATCGACGAAGTTCTGCGGGTCCTGGCTCAAGGCCTGGCGCAGTGCCTGGCGTTCGCGCAGGCGGTGCTCGCGCCATTGCTCCGTGGTGGGCGCATCGATCAGGCCGAGCTGGACGTTCCAGTCGATGTCGCGGCTGTGCCACCAGCCATTGAGGGTTGGCAGGTCATGGGTGCTGGTGGTGGCCAGGGCGTTATCCGGCCAGTCGAGGATCGGCTTGAATTGGCCATCATGACCTTGTTCGAACAGCAGCACGCGCATGCCCAGAATCGAGCGGCCGATGAGTTTGTCGCGCAGGCCGTCGGGCACGGTGCCGAGGTCTTCGCCGAGGACGATGGCCTGGTGGCGGTGCGATTCCAGCGCCAGCAGACGCAACAGATCGTCCACCGGGTAATACAGGTAGGCGCCGTCCTGGGGCGAGGCATCCATGGGCATTACCCACAGGCGTTGCAGGCCCATCACATGGTCGATACGCAAGCCGCCGGCATGGGCGAAATTGGCCCGCAGCATCTCGATAAACGCACGGAAGCCGTGGCGCTTGAGGCCTTCCGGAGCGAAGGCGGAGATGCCCCAGCCTTGGCCGGCGCGGTTGAGAATGTCCGGCGGCGCGCCGACGGTCAGGCCGGCGAGCAATTCATCCTGGCGGCTCCAGGCCTGGCTGCCGCCACCGTCGGCGCCGACGGCCAGGTCGGCGATCAGGCCGATGCTCATGCCACTGCCACGGGCGGCTTGTTGGGCGCGTTCCAGGCAGCGCGCGATCAGCCATTGGCCGAAGGCGTAGAAGCCGATGTCGTCGCGGTTTTCCTCGGCGAAGCGCAGGAGCGCCGGGCTTTGCGGGCTGCGCCATTGCTCTGGCCAATGGCGCCAGTCGAGGTCTTCGCCAGCGGCGGCGCGCGCGGCCTGGACCGCTTCGAAACGGCAGTGGTTCTCCAGGGCTTCACCGCCCGCTTGGCGGAAACTGAGGAAGTCGGCGTGTTGCGGGTGTTGACCGTGGCGGAAGTCGTCGTACAGGGCACGCAACAGGCGGTGTTTGGCCTTGGCTGCGGTGGGCCAGTCGATCAGGGTGTGTTGTTCGAGGGTGTGCAGCTCGTCGGCCAGACCGCAGGCCTCGATGGCATTGCGCACCTGGCGCTCACCCAGGATGCAGCCGGGCGATGCGTACAGGCTATTGAGAAACAGACGGCTCGACGGGGAGTACGGGCTGTAGCGCTCGGGGTCGGCGCTGAACATCGCGTGCATCGGGCTGATCGCCAGGGCGTCGGCACCGCGTTCGGCGGCCGAGCGGGCCAGGTGTTCCAGCGCCAGGGTGTCGCCGAACCCGCCGTCGCCGAGGCGGCGCAGGGCGTACAACTGGGCGCTCAGGCCCCAGGCACGTGGGGTTTGACTGTCGACGGCATCGGCGACGCTGTAGCAGTGACGAGGGGCCACGGCCAGGGTGAAGGCCTGGTCGGCGATATGCACTTGGTGGTAGCCGAGGGCGATCACGCCGGGCAGTACTGCGTTGCCGTCGAGGCGTAATTCGAGGACTTCGCCCTCCTCGAGGCTGACCCGGCAGACGGTGTCGGGCGCGAAGTAGCGCGCCAGGTCCAGGCCTTCACCACTGTCGACGGTGAGCAAGGGCGGCAGGTGTTTGTCCTGTTGCACTTGCTCCAGGTCTCGCAGGCTGGCGTCGATCTCGGCATCGCTGTCGGCCGGGTGGCCCAGGCCTTTGAGGACGGCGCGCAGGGCGTCCGGTTTGACACGTTGCGGGCGGCCGTTTGCGTCGATCCAATCGACCGCCAGGCCCGCTCGGCCGGCGAGGATTTCCAGGTTCGCTTCGCTCAAGGGTGCTCTCCAACAGGGGATAGGGTAACGCGTGCGCTGAAGGGCGCCAGGTGCGCGTGGTCATGCGCCGGCGTTTGGAACAGCACATGCTGCGCAGCGGGGTGATCCAGGGCCGTGGCACTCAGGTTCAGGTCGATCTGTAACAGGCTGCCGTTGCCCAGGCGCCAACGCGCACTGACGGCGCGATCTGCCAGCACCCGCGCACCGAGGGCCACGCTGCCAGGCAGGTGCGGCACGATATGCTGGTGGCGCAGGCGCAGCAGGTGGCGATAGAACTCGGTGTGTTCGTTGGCGGCGAATGACGGCGCCGATTGCTCGAAGGTCGGCAGCGCGTTGGGATCGGGAATCCGCTCGCGCCGCTCGGGGTCGTGGAACGCGGCGAAATCGGCGAATTCATTGCGACGTCCTTCGCGTACCGCTTCAGCCAGTTCGCCATGGTGGTCAGTGAAAAACAGAAACGGCTCGCTGGCGTTGACTTCATCGCCCATGAATAGCAACGGGATCATCGGCGACATCAGTAGCAAGGTGGTCGCCGCCTTCAGCGCCTGGGGCGAACACAGTTGGTGCAGGCGTTCGCCGAGGGCGCGGTTGCCGATCTGGTCGTGGTTCTGCAAGAACGCGACGAAGGCGGTGGGCGGCAAGCCGCTGCTGGGTTCGCCGCGTGCATGCCCGTGGCGCGTGGTGTGGCCTTGGTAGACAAAGCCGTCGCTGAGGCAACGTGCGAGTTTGGCGGTAGGCGCTTGGGCAAAGTCGCTGTAGTAGGCATCGGTTTCGCCGGTCAGCAGCACATGCAATACGTTGTGGAAGTCGTCGTTCCATTGCGCATCGAAATCGTGTTTCAGCAGGCTGGCCTGGTTCAGTTCGTTTTCCAGCACCAGCCAAACATGACGGCCGATGTCGACCTGCTGGCGCACCCGGTGCGCCAGTTCCCGCAGGAAACCGGGGTTGTCGATGGCGTGTACCGCATCCAGGCGCAGGCCGTCGAAGCGGTAGTCGAGCAGCCACATCAGGGCGTTGTCCAGAAAGAAGTCCCGCACTTCACGCCGCTCGAAGTCGATGCCGGCGCCCCATGGCGTATGTACATCTTGCTGGAAGAAGTCTTTGGCGTACTGGCCCAGGTAGTTGCCATCGGGGCCGAAGTGGTTGTAGACCACGTCGAGCAAGACCGCGAGCCCGTGTTCATGAGCGCTGTCGATCAGATGCTTGAGCTGTTCGGGGCTGCCGTAGGCGGCGTGCGGCGCGTAGGGCAGCACGCCGTCGTAGCCCCAATTGCGCTCGCCGGGGAATTGCGCCAGGGGCATCAACTCAATCGCGGTAACGCCCAGTTCGGCCAGGCGTGGCAGGTGCTGCTCGACGGCTGCGAAGCCGCCCAGCGCGCCGACATGCAGTTCGTAGATCACCGCTTCATGCCAGGGGCGGCCCTGCCATGGGTGGTGTCGCCATTCATAGGCGAGCGGGTCGACCACCAGGCTCCAGCCATGCACGTCCGAGGCCTGGGCCCTGGATGCGGGATCGGGGACATCCATTTCCCCATCGATGTTGTAGCGGTAGCGCGTGCCTGCGGGGCACTTTATCTCCGTTTCGAACCAGCCATTTGCCTGGGGCAGCATGGCGACCGAGCGGCCATCTTGCAATTCAACGCTGACATAAAACGCGTCTGGCGCCCACAAGGCGAAACGCGTGTGTTGCGCGTCCAGCATGATTGCGCCGTGGGGCCAGGTTTCCAGAGTCCGTAACGGCATCTATGAAGACCTCCCTTGATTATTTAGTCGATTTCCCCAGCGCCTTGGCCACCAGTTGTTCATACAGTTCGGCATAGGGTTCGACCGCCTGGCACCAGTTGAACGGTTGGGTCATCGCCCGGCAGCGCATGGCGTTGAGCAGGCCTGGGTAGGCGAACACTTTGAACGCACGGTTCAGGGCTTCGCGGTAGCTGTCCACGGTGGACTCGTTGAACAGAAACCCGGTGACGCCGTCTTCGATGGTGTCCGCCAGGCCGCCGGTGTTGCGCGCCACCGGCAGCGAGCCGAAGCGCTGCGCGTACATCTGGCTCAAGCCGCACGGTTCATAGCGCGACGGCATCAGCAGGAAGTCGCTGCCGGCAAACATGCGGCGGGCGTCGGTTTCGTTGAAGCCGATGCGTACACCGACCTGGCCCGGGAAGCGCAGCGCCAGTTCGCGCATGGCCTGTTCTTCTTCCGGCTCGCCACGACCGATGATCGCGATCTGGCCGCCGTTCTCGACGATAAAGCTGGCGACCGCTTCGGTCAGGTCCAGGCCTTTTTGATAGACCAGCCGCGAGACCACGGCGAACAGCGGTCCGGTGGAGTCATGCAGGCCAAACAGGTTGCGCACGTGGGCGGCGTTGACTGCCTTGCCTTCCCAATCGCCGATATTGAAGTTGTGGGTCAGGTGCGTGTCGGTGGAGGCTTCCCAGCTTTCATCGATGCCGTTGGGAATGCCGCTGAGCAAGCCTTGCTGGGTCTTGCTGGCGAGAAAGCCGTCCAGGCCGCAGCCGAATTCCGGGGTGGTGATTTCCTGGGCGTAGGTGGCGCTCACGGTGGTGATGTGGCTGGAGTAGGCCATCCCCGCCTTGAGGAACGACATCTTGCCGTAGAACTCCATGCCTTCCTGTTGCAGCGCATGGGGCGGAATGCCCAGCTCCGGCGTGGAGGCCAGGCTGACCACGCCCTGGTATGCCAGGTTGTGGATGGTGAACAGGGTCGGTGTGCGTGACCCACGCCAGTGCATATAGGCAGGGGCCAGGCCGGCGGGCCAGTCGTGGGCATGCACCAGGTCCGGGCACCAGTGGATCTGGGCGAGGTTGGCGGCCATGTCGGCAGCGGCCAGGCCCAGGCGCGCGAAGCGGATGTGGTTGTCCGGCCAGTCGCGGCCGTTGTTGGCGCCATAGGGCGTGCCTTCGCGCTCGTACAGTTCGGGGCAGATCAGTACGTAGATAACCAGGCCATCCTTGAGGTCCATGCGCCCGATCTTGCATGGCGGCAGCGCGGCGTGGCCACCCAGTTCGCCGATGATATGGATCGGGTTGTCGCTTTCCATCACCTGCGGGTAACCGGGGATCAGCACGCGCACATCGTGCAAGTGCCCCATGGCGCGGGGCAGGGCGGCGGAAACGTCGCCTAGGCCGCCGGTCTTGACCAGGTCGGCAAATTCGGAAGTGACGAACAAGACTTTCTTTCGATTGGGGTTATGACTCACGACCGGCCGCACAGCATTGGGCAGATCGACCAACGATGTTGGCCCCCCTGCCGATTTACTAAAACGCTCTCCCTGAGTTTCTACTGCGGCACTGATCATAGTTCTCTCCCACATGTTGGTTGGCTGGTGGCCCGCTGCCACTAGCTCCGAAGACCGCTTCCTGCGGCCAGACGCACAAGCGCTATACAAACTGGCAAGGCTTGTGCCAGTTGCACGGTTAGCTGAAATAGATTGGATGGACGGGCATTCGGTCTGAACCGCTTATGCACGCCTTACCCTAAACCTGACCTACGGCAGAGTTTGAAAGTTTCGATTTTTTGCGGGGCTTTTGTTTTTGAACGGACCCATCGAGCTTGAGTCTAGGACAAATCCTAAAGACTGTAGGGTTTATGTGGAAATTTTGTAGGACAAAAAAACTTGTAACGATATGCGACGTTAGAAAACGGTATGGGCGCCTGGCGATCGGTGGATAGCGCGTGGCGAGGGCGCGCGGTCCGGTTGGTGGGCTGGCGCCCCGCTTCAGGGGCGTTTCGGGAGCAGGCGCCTCGTCACCGCAGTGCGCGTGCGCTGAATTGGTGCGTCAGCCGAGCACGCGAATGGGCGTGCCCGCGGCCCAAGCCTGGATATCGGCAATCATCTGCTGATAGAACTGCCGGTAATTCTGCTCGCTGACATACCCGACGTGGGGAGTGGCCAGTACGTTTGGCAAGCGGCGCAACGGATGATCGACCGGCAATGGCTCCTCGGCATACACATCCAGCGCGGCTCCCGCCAGGCGGCCGTTGCTCAAGGCCTCCAGCAGCGCCGGTTCGTCCACGATCGGCCCGCGTGCCGTATTGACCAGGCGTGCCGTCGGCTTCATCCAGCCGAGCGCCTCGGCATCCACCAGCCCACGGCTACGCTCGCTGAGGACCAGGTGGATGGTGAGAATATCGGCCTGTGCGAACAAGTCGCGCTTGCTGACCCACGTCACCCCGGATTCCGCCGCGCGTTGCGGTGTAAGGTTTTCACTCCAGGCAATCACCCGCATCCCGAACACCTGGGCAAATTGCGCGACCTTCTGGCCAATGCTGCCCAGCCCCAGGATCCCCAGGGTCTGGCCATGCAGGTCGCCGCCCAGGCCCACCTGCCAGTGGCCGGCGCGCAGGGAATTGGCTTCGGCCAGCAGGTTGCGCGTGGACGCCATGATCAACGCCCACGTCAGCTCCGGTGCCGCGTGTTTATAGCTGTCGGTGCCGCACACCTGGATACCCAGGGCTTTGGCGGCGGCAAGGTCGATGGCGGCGTTGCGCATGCCACCGGTCACCAGCAGCTTGAGGTTGGGCAGTCCTTGCAGCAAAGGGCTATCGAAGGTCGAACGTTCGCGCATCACGCAGATCACATCGAAGCCTTTCAGGCGCTCGACCATTGTGGCGGTGTCCGCCGGGTAATCATGCAGAAAATGCACTTGGCCGAGCGCCGCCAGGGCTGACCAGTCCACCACATCACGGGCGACGTCTTGCCAATCATCAATGACTGCGATCTGTAGCGACATACGCGGGCGCCTCTTAATAACGTTGGATTAAAGGTGGTCGAGCCCCTGCAGCAAGGCCTTGTGGAACTGCGCCGGTTCTTCCATCTGCGGTGCGTGACCCAGGCCGGGGAATTCCACCAGGGTGGCGCGGGGGATCAACTTGGCTACCTGTTTACCCAGCACCGCGTAGTGCCCGATCTTTGCCTTCACCGCCGGCGGCGCGAGGTCTTTGCCGATGGCGGTGGTGTCGCTGGTGCCGATCAGCAACAGCGTGGGCACCTGCAGGTCCTTGAACTCGTAGTACACCGGCTGGGTGAAGATCATGTCGTAAATTAGCGCCGAGTTCCATGCCACCTGGGTGTGGCCGGGGCCTTTGTTCATGCCGGCGAGCATCTGTACCCAGCGCTCGTATTCGGGCTTCCAGTGGCCGGCGTAGTAGGTGTCGCGCTCGTAGCTGCGGATGCCGTCGGCGCTCACCTGCAATTCGCGTTCGTACCATTGGTCGACGCTGCGATAAGGCACGCCGAGGGCTTTCCAGTCTTCCAGGCCGATCGGGTTGACCAGCGCCAGTTGCTCGGTTTGCTCTGGGTACAGCAGCGCGTAGCGGGTGGCGAGCATGCCGCCGGTGGAGTGGCCGAGCAGGGTGACCTTCTGAATGCCGAGTTTTTCCAGCAGTTGGTGGGTATTGATCGCCAGTTGCTGGAAGCTGTACTGGTAGCTGTCGGGCTTGCTCGAGGTGCAGAAGCCGATCTGGTCGGGTGCGATCACGCGGTAACCGGCGTCGCTCAGCGCCTTGATCGAACCCTCCCATGTGGCGCCGCAGAAGTTCTTGCCGTGCAGCAGCACCACGCTGCGACCGTTGGCGGTGCCGTTGGCCGGGATGTCCATGTAGCCCATGTGCAGGGATTTGCCCTGGGACTGAAAACGGAACTGTTGAACCGGATAAGGGTATTGGAAACCCTGCAGTTCAGGCCCGTAGCTGGGGCCTTCGGTGGCGGCGAATACGGGCGCTGCGCCGGCGGCGAGCAGGCCGGCAACGCAAAAGGTGCGCAGTAGAGGCATGGCGGGGCTCCGAGTGGGGAGCTCGGATGCTGTTTGCAGGCGATTAAGTGGGGATTAACACCCAGTGCAGGGTCAGCGCGGCCAGCACGCCATACCGCACGCCCTTGGCCAGGGTCACCAGCAGCAAAAAGCGCCACAGCGGCTCGCGCATCACCCCGGCGATCAAGGTCAGCGGGTCGCCGATGATCGGCACCCAACTGAGCAATAACGTCCAATGCCCCCAGCGTTCGTAGTGGCGGCGCGCCTTGTCGAGTTGCCGGGCGTTGACCGGAAACCAGCGCCGCGCCTTGAAGTGCTCGATCGAGCGCCCGAGCAGCCAATTGACCAGCGAGCCGAGCACGTTGCCCAGCGTCGCAATGCCTAGCAGCCACCACAGGCTGTAATGCCCGCTGAGCAGCAGGCCCACCAGCACGGCTTCCGATTGCAAGGGCAGGAGGGTGGCGGCGCCGAATGCCGCGAAAAACAGCCCCAGGTAACCCGTCAGCATCGATCAGTGTGCCGGGTAGTCGGCTACCACCACATCTTTACCGTCGCGGGTCAGGCCGATGACTTGGTAGGCGTCGCCGTGGCCGTCCATTTCCATGCCGGGCGAACCCATGGGCATGCCCGGCGCGGCGATACCGAGCAGATCATCGCGCTTGCGCAGCGCCAACACGTGCTCGGCGGGTACGTGACCTTCGACGAACTTGCCGTCGATCACGGCGGTATGGCACGAGCCCAGGCGCGGCGCGACGCCGAGGCGTTGTTTGACCGCGCTCATATCGGCTTCAACGTGATCATTGACCTTGAAACCGTGGCTTTCCAGATGGCGGATCCATTGTTTGCAGCAGCCGCAGTTGGCGTCGCGGTGTACGTCGATGGGGATCAGCTCGGCCGCCTGGGCCAGGCCGGTGGTCAACAGGGCTGAAAGCAGGGCCAGTCGCAATGGGGTTTTCATGGGGCGTCTCGCAAGTCAGAGAAGGTTGTGGGATGGGCGCTATCATGCCAGTTTACGTCCACCGCCAAACCCCCTTCAGGTGCTGGGTTGACCTGCGTCCCGTGGTTTCAGCGAAACTCGAACCGTTCGCTGTGCAGGTTGGCCGGTGGAATCCGGTGGGCGTTCATCAGCTCGCGAACCTTGACCAGCAAGCCTTTGGGGCCGCAGAAGCTGATATGCACTTTGTCGGGGTCGGTCTCGGCCACGGCTTGGCGCAGGGTGTCGGCCAAGCGTTCGAGGCCGCCGGCATTACTGACGAATTGCGCACCTCGTAAGCGGGCCATGGTCTGCACCTGTTCGGCCGGCGGGAAGGCGCGTGCGGGCGTGAAGCAATAGACCAGCGTGGCTTTGTCGAAGTCTTTGGCGGCTGGGTCTTGCAGCCAGGAAATAAACGGCGAAATACCCACACCGGCGCCGATCCAGATTTCCCGTTCGGCCTGCACGGCACGCTTGAAGCGCCCGTAAGGCGCATACAGATCGGCGCGCATGCCGACCTTGGCGCAGTCTGCCAGGACGTTGGTGTAATCCCCCAACCCTCTGATCATGAACGCAATCTGCCCGTTTTCACGGTTGGCGCTGGCGATTGTGAAGGGGTGCGGCTCGCGCAACCCTTTGACCTGCATGGCCAGGAACGCGAATTGCCCGGCCTTGAAGTCAAACCCTTTGTGAATTGGCGCCAGTGTCAAATGCAACGCGCCGTTGGCGCGGTTGACGGCCGTCACCCGGTATTCGCCGGCACGCCCAACCCAGGGGTAAAGCACCAATTTATAGAGGGCTCCGATGACGCCCAGGCTGCAGCACAAGGTCAACCAGACGCCCGATGGCGCGGTCAGGGTGATCGGCGATTTGAAACTCAGCCCGTGCAGGATCACGATCAGGAACAGCGGGCCAGACAACTTGTGCCACCAGCGCCAGACGTTGTAAGGAATGTTGCGGTTCAACGCCAACAGCACGATCAGGCCCAGCGCCACGTAGCTCAGTTGACGGACGAGGCGCGTCCAGTATTTGGGCAGCTCCAGGATGGGCACGCTGTTCCACACATCCAGGTTAGCTTTGAACACAAAGTGATACGTGGCGAACACCAGCGCCCAGATGCCCAACCACTTGTGTACTTCATAGACGCGATCCAGGCCGCCAAACACGTTCTCCACCACCGACCAGCGACTGGCCAGTACGCAGGACGCCGCCATGTACACCAGCGCGCAAGTGCCGAGCAGCAAACTGAGGGTCGCTGAGGTCAGCCACGTCTCGGCCGGTATATCCATGAGTAACGTCAACGTCGTGATCAGGAAGAGGACGACGAGGCAGTGACGGGTTTTCAACGGGTGCTCCTAGGGTTTCTTCGGGGGAGTGAATACTCATCTCACATTTTTAGGTTACCCGGTTACGTGAAGAGCGGCCTTGACGTCGGTCATGCGCAAGGGCACAGGCCATGGCCTGGCCCCCGCGCTGAAGTCGACCGAGGTTTTTCGCTCAGTTCTTGAAGGTCGAGTGTTTACGGCCCTGGTCGCACAGGGCGAACACCACCACCAGCAGTGCCGCGATCGCGAGGATAATCACCACCCCGCCTGTGGCGTGGGTCGGCGACGCGGCCACCAGGGACAAGGCTCCCAGCGGTGCCAGGCCGCCGGCGATAGCGGTACCGATTTCGCGGCCGGTGCCGAAGCCCGAGGAACGCGTCTGGGTCGGGAATTGACGGCTTAAGAACGAGCCCTGGGGCGCGAACATCATGGGAGCGAGCAGGCCGGTGCCGACGCCGATGGCAATGTAGATCATCAGGCTGTCGCCAGTGTCGAGCAGGGCCAGGAACGGGTAGGCAAACAACAGCGAGCAGACGCCGCCGAGTACCAGCACTTTTTTGCTGCTCCATTTGTCGCACAGCCAGCCGAAGCACGGCACCGCGACGATGGCGATCAGGCTGGCAATGGTCACCGACAGCGACGTGACGTGCACATCGACGCCTTTGAATTGAGTCAGGTAGGCCAGGGAAAACGTCTTGAAGATATAGCTCAGGGCGTTGTAGCCAATGGCTACGAAGAACACCACCGCCAACCCCTTGAGATCGTTCTTGAACAGCGCTTTGAGCGGCGAAGGCTTGGCGACCTTGGGTGCCTGGCTCAGTTCCTTGAACTCCGGGGTTTCCGGAATGCTGTTGCGCACCCACAGGCCGACGCCCACCAACGCGATACTGCAGATGAACGGGATACGCCAGCCGCCTGCCAGCATGAAGTCGTTGCCATTGATGGTCAGCAGGTACACGGTCAATGACGACAGGAGCAGGCCCAGGTTCAGGCCCAACGCCGGCCAGGCGCCCTGGCTACCGCGCTTGCCTTCCGACGCGTGCTCGTAGGAAGTGACCGCCGCGCCCGACAACTCGGCCCCGGCGCCCAGGCCCTGGATGATCCGGATGAACACCAGGATGATCGGCGCCCAGATGCCGATGGAGGCATAGCTGGGGATCAGGCCGATCAGTGTGGTACACACGCCCATCATGCAGAAGGTCAATACCAGCACCTGCTTACGGCCGAACTTGTCGCCCAGGTAGCCGAACAGAATGCCGCCGAACGGTCGGGCGATAAAGCCGATGGCGAAGGTGGAAAAGGCCATGAGCGAGGCGGTTTTCGGGTCACTGTTGTCGAAGAAGATCTTCGAGAACACGATGGCCGCCATGGTGGCGTACAGGTAAAAGTCGTACCACTCCAGCATCGATCCGAAGATCGTGGCGGCGGCGACTTTGCGCAGGCGTTTTTTGCTTTGTGCCGGCGTTTCCGGGGCAGCGGTATGCGGTGTTGCCGTCATTCTGTACTTCCTTCTGAGTCATTATATTTATTGTCAAAGTGACGCTTGTGGCGATGGCCCGGGAAGGGCCGGGGATGCGGTGTCAGCCGGGTGTGAACATGCGATCGGCGATCATTTCGCCGATGGGAATCGCCGAGGTGGCGGCGGGTGAGGGCGCGTTGCAGACATGGAGCATGCGGGGCGTCTGGGCGAACAGAAAGTCGTGGACCAGGCTGCCGTCGCGCATCACGGCCTGGGCGCGGATGCCTGCTTCGTAGGGCAGCAGATCTTCGCGGTTCAACGACGGGCAGTACTTGCGGCATTGCTCCAGGTAGCCGGACTTGAACAGTGAGTTTTTCATCTCGACGCTGCCCGAACCCAGGTTCTGCCAGAGGGTTTTCCAGAAACCGGGGAAGCTGGCGTACTGCGCCACGTCGCGCCAGTTGATCGAGAACTTGCGGTAGTTCTCCCGGCCCAGGCCCAGCACGGCGTTGGGGCCGACCGTGATGCTGCCGTCGATCATCCGCGTCAGGTGCACGCCGAGGAACGGCAGTTCCGGGTCTGGAATCGGGTAGATCAGGTGGTTGACGAGGTTGTTCTTCGAGGCCGGCAGGCGGAAGTATTCGCCGCGAAAGGGGATGATCTGGTGGTCGATCTTGACCCCGGCCATCGTCGCCAGCCGATCCGACTGCAGGCCGGCGCAGACCACCAGGTGCCTGGCTTGCCACGCTTCGCCGCGGGTGTTGACGGTGACCTTGTCGGTGTCTTCCGAAATGGCGGTGACGGTGCGCTCCAGGCAGATCTCACCGCCTTGTCGGCGAATCACCTGGGCCATGGTTTCGCAGACTTCGCGGTAATCGACAATGCCGGTCGCATCGAGAAACAAGCCGCCCAGACCGATGATGTTGGGCTCGCGCTGGCGCAGTTGGTCGGCGTCCAGGCGTTCGACCTTCAGCTCATTCAACTGCGAGCGCGCATAAAGTGCCTCCATGCGCTGCATTTCCAGGGGCGTGGAGGCCACCAGCAACTTGCCGCACACCTCGAACTTGATCCCGTGTTCGCGGCAAAACCGTTTGGTGGCCTCGGCGCCGCGTTTACACAGATCGGCCTTGAGGCTGCCGGGGGCGTAGTAGATGCCAGCGTGAATCACCCCACTGTTATGCCCGGTCTGGTGCTTGGCCAGCGAGGCTTCTTTTTCCAGGATCACCAGTGAGGCGTTGGGCTGGCGTTTGAGCAGCTCCATCGCAGTGGCCAGGCCGACGATGCCACCGCCGATGATGCAGAAGTCGTAAATCATGGTTTGGAGTACCTAAGGGCTGCACATTTCAGTCTGCTTATCAGGTTGTCAGACTAATGTTTTTGTTAAAAAAATGGCGTGCCTGAGGCACGCTGCACAAAGCTTGGATCATTCAATTCGTGGCAGGCAGCTCAAGTTGCAGGCGTTTGGCCGCTGCGCGCAGGTGCGCTTCGGCATTGGCTGCGGCCGCTTGGGCATCACCGTCGGCGATGGCCTGGTAAAGCGCCTGGTGTTCCTGGGTGGCGTCGGCCGAGCCACTGGCAAAACGCGACGCCGAGTTTTCCCAGGCGGTTTTGCGCGCACTGGCCAACTGGCTGCGCAGAAAGTCGTGGAAGGCGACAAAGTAGTCATTCTTGCTGGCTTCGGCGATGGCGCGATGAAACTCGACATCGGCGAGGGCGGCGGCCTCGAAGTCGGCGCGCTGGTCGTGCATTTCCTGCAGCGCCTTCTGCATGCGCTGCAGGTCGTCGGGATCACGGCGTTGGGCGGCGATCGAGGCGGCCTGGGTTTCGATCCACAGGCGCACTTCGAACATTTGCGCCAGGTCCGGGCGACGACCGTTTTTTTCCGGAAAGCGAAACACCGTACCCGCAGGGGTTTGCGAGATAAATGAGCCCAGGCCACGCTTGGCTGTCAGCACACCATCGGCCTTGAGTTGGGCAATGGCTTCGCGCACCACCGAGCGGCTGACGTTCAGTTGTTCAGCCAGTTGCTGTTCAGTGGGCAAACGCGACTCGGGCGCCAATTGGCCAGAATCGATTTCGGCGCGGATGGCGCTGACAACCCGTACAACGAGCGAGTCAGGGCGCTGGAGCTCAAGCATGGAAAAAACCTTGGTAGTCAGGTTGTCAGACAATAGAGGTTACGCTTTTGCCTTGTCAAGATGTTGCCGGAGATGTTTGCAGGCTGCCCGGTCGTTGGGTCGATAGGCTCGCCGTCGAGACTAAGGCGCATCGCGGCCGTGCGGAAGCTCGACGGTATGTTTGCTCATTCGACGAAGGCGGGATTTTCCAAGCGTTGCTTGAGCTGGTCCAGCGCAACCGTGGACAGCTCCACCATGCGCTCGTGCAAGCCGGCCAGTTGCAGTTCGGTTTCATAGGTCAACACGCGCTTGAACAGCGTGCCGTCACGGCAGGCGTGCAGGCTGTAGTGAATCGAGCCGTCGACGGCCAGGGAGGTGAATACCGCCTTGAATTCTTCCGGCGGCCGGGCGATCTGCACGCGGTAACTCATCGGCACCCGCACGCCCAGCAGGTCGATCACCTCGGTAAAGCGCGTGCCGGCGGAGAGTGAACCGGTGGTGCCGGTGTCGGCACTGAGGGAGGTCGGGTGCCATTCGTGCCAGCGATCGGGCTGGGTTACATAGTTGTAGACAGCCTCGATGGGCGCTTGGATAAAGCGTTCCTGACTGATCCGCTCCAGGCGGACCGACTGCTCGACAGCGCGCATGGAACACCTCCTGTGTGGTGAAACTCTGCACCCGGAGCTGTCAGGATAGACCTACTCCCATGCATTGCACGGGAGTGTCTCATAAATTTATCACTGCACCTTGAAGCGGCTCATCAGCGCGATCACCCAGGCATTGGCGTTGAGCAGGCTTTGCGTATTGGTTTCAGTGGCATGGCCGCTTTGCACCCGCTCTTCGACCATATGTCGGATATGGACCATGCTGCGGTTGATCCACTCGGTCACAGCGCTTTGCTGCTCGGCAGCCGTGGCGTTCTGGGTGCTGAGGTTGTTGATATGGCTGACCGGCTGGCGTGTGAAGGGTGTACTAGAGACCGTCCCCCTGAGCACTGAGATCAAATCGGTAACTTTTCCTAAGCGGTTTACCCATTTCTTCGAGCAGACCGTTCTCAGTGAAGGGTTTTGGATTAATGGTGCTTGGTGGCGTGGCGGGGTCGTTATCGAGGTCAAAAGGTTCTGCATCGCTGGGCAGGCCAACGACTTGGTGTTCTAAATGCGGGACGACGTCCGTTCTGCCTGATTCCCGACGTTGGGTACTCTCACCCGCCAGGAACGTGCCGGTGGCGCCATTGTAGGCATGCCCAATCTCGTGAAAGAGGCCGGTTACGGGAAACCCTGTAAAGGTACCGTCAGCTCGCTCCCGGGTAGACTGGGGGTCATAAAAAATGTGGGCACTATTGGCGCCCAAACCGGCCACACCATTTTGGATGATTCCCTGCTCCGATGGGGTGAGAGCTTCGTATGCCTCAGGTGTCAGCTCGTCCTGATCAGTTCTCCAGAAAACGTATGACGTGTTGCCCGAGTCACCTCGTTCGATGGTGACTTTGCCGCCGTTCAGCACGGCGAGTTCATCCATTTTGGCAAGGGTCTGTTGGCCTAGCGGCGAACTGCGCAGGAATTCGAGGTCGTCGGTTACCCGTTGTTTGAACTCCAGGTGCCCGTCTTTCACGATGAACGCCTGCTCGCCGGCGTTGCTGGGTTTCACCTCGGTGAAAGCCGAGCCTTGGGTACGGTCGAAATGATCACTGGCGTTGGCGTAGATACGGTCCTTGCGCTGATTATTCAAAATGGTGTCGTGGCCTTTCCCTGTATAGAAGGTGGTACGGTCGCGCCCTATAAGAAGGTCATCGTCATTGCCGCCATGTGAAACCGTATGCCCGCTGCCTGAGACGAGTACATCTTCGTTGTCGCCACCGTCCAGATAACTCTGCTTGGTGGCGGGACCGTCGCCGGCAATGAGCAGGTCCATGCCCTTATTGCCATACATCACGGCATGGCCGCTTCCCCCAAGGATGGTGTCGTCGCCGTCATTGCCCTCGGCATAGCCGAGACCACTGCCCAGTTGCAGGAAGTCCTTGCCGTTCCCGCCATAGAGTCTGCTCCGGCCGCCGCCTGCCCGGATGTAGTCGTTGCCATCGCCCCCTTCAACGTCAACACGAAGCTTGACGTCATCGTCGATTATTACCGTGTCATCGCCCCCTTGGGTTTCGATCCAGAGGTGCTGCTCCGGGCCCTGTTTTTCTTTGATGTCGAAAAAATAGGGCTTGTCGTTGATCAGGATTTGCAGCTTGTCGCCGGGCCAACTGCGTACATGGATACGGTCCGAATGGTTACCGCTTTCCACTAAAAGCCAATTGTTCATAATCTCCGGCTTTTCAGGGGTCGATGTATCCCAGTCAATGAGTCGACTGATTGTCACGTCGCCGTCAGTGTGCAGCGGGTGTTTTCTGCGGTTACTGTCGTCTGGCGTCAGATCGGATGGGGGATCGTAAGGCGAGGGTTTATCGCGAGGGGCAGGTTGTGGCGTGTGGGTATGAGTGGCTGCGAAATAAACGAGAGGAAATAGCATCGGCGGGGCCTTCACATTCAATGAGGTGAGCATCTGATTGCGCATCAGGGCTGCCCATTCCGTGGTGGGTTGGCTGAAAGTGTTCCGCAGGATGGCGAGAAGCTTGGTGCAAAATGTTTCGTGCCGGCGGTGATCGGCGGGCCAAACGCGCCCTTTGAAGGCAGGTGGATAAGCGACGGCTTGAGCGGTCTCGCTCTGCGCAGGGAGAGCGAGACGCACGTGTGATCAGCGGTGGTAGTAACCCGGGCCGCCACCGTAGTAACGGTGGTCATGCCAGCCACCACCGTGTGGGAAAATGATGCAGCCGCTCATGCTCAGGATGATCAACAAGGGAATCAGCAGTGTGATTCGACGGAACATTTCAAAATCCTCTAGGGTACTCATAGATTGAATCAGGCGACGGGCAAGCCAAAGTTTTTCATCGCCTGTAACATGAGACCCTGCCGACCCGATTCCATCCCCGCCAGCGGGTATGTATTTGGCATGTTCGGCGATACAAAGTGGATACATTCTTAAGGTTCAGGAACCCGTCATGACGCAAAAGCAACGTTTGAAATACTCGATTCTGATCTCCCTGGTCGTACTGGGGACGATGTTTGGCCTGTCCTACTTGCAGAACACCGGGGTTATCAGCGAAAAAACGTTCCAGTACATCGCCATTGCGGTGGCGGTCACCGTGGTCGTGATCAACGGTGTGATGCGGCGCAAGGTCAAGCCCAACTTCTGATTCTGCTGCGTGGGTCAGGCGCGGCCTTCGAGCACTTTGGCAGCCTCTTCATGGAGGCTGTAGCTTTTGTCGGCATTGAGGGTGATCACGCCCTCGCTGCACAGGCGCTTGAGTACCTCGCGCACGCTGAGAAACGACAACGGGATGCCCAGCTCCAGCAAATGGCTGTGTACCCCGCGTACCCCAAGGGTGCGCTGGTTGTCGGCGGCGGTGAGGAGGGCGTCGATGACCTTCAGCCGGATCAGGCTGGTGCGCAAACCAAAACACTTGAGCAAATGGCGGATGCGCTGATTGCCGTGCTGTTCAGGTGCGTTGCCGAACGCTTGGGCGCCTCTGCCATGAGCGGCCTCGGCGGTCGGTGAATGTCCGTCCGTGGGCAGTTGCGAGTTGTACATGCAAAAACTCCTTATCAGAGCCTGATCAGGAAAATGATGGCGCTGTTACCTAATAAGACGAACGAGCGATGCAAATCATGAAGTGCCGGATGTAGAAAATTTGTCGGTATCCGCTTTGTCACATTGCAATCGCTCTGGATAGACGTCTTCTAGCTGCTGTTCCCGTCACACCGGCCACACTTCGCCGGCGAAAATCTGCAGGTCGCCGGTCAAGTCATCCGCAGGGGTGAGGGTGCCCGAGGGGCCGGGGCGTGGGTCCGCCGAGCGAACGCCGTAGTTAACGCGTCCGGCTCTTCCATACACGGCGATGCCGGTGGCGCCGGTCAATTCGGAGAGGCCCAGAACATTCTGGGTGGTATTGAGATGATGGCGCCCTACCAGGGCAACCCACTTGTCATCGCCTGCGTGTTGCTCGATGGTGCGGGTGGCGTAGTAGTTGAACTCTTCGAGTCGTCGTTTGGCCTGCGCAGGTGTCTTGATGGGGCCGCCGAACAGGTGGCGTTCGTCGTTGTGCCGCGTCAGGTAAAAATGGTCAAGCGGTACGATTTCGATCCCGTTGTCTTCGAATTTCTTCAACAGTTCGCCCAGGGTCGGGCGTTGGTTGGGAGGGCGGTATATGAGCCCGATCCGGCCCATGCCATCGTCTTTCCAGCGCATGATTTTGTCGTACACCAGGCCTTCGACGAATAGCTTTTTTACCTTGTTCTGAACAAACACATCGACGTTGTCATACAAAGTTCGGAAAGCCGCCAAGCTGCTGTGGGATTCGCCGAATACCAGGCCAGGCGCCGTGCGAAAAGCATCGGCAATCACATCGCTCGTTTTCTTTGGCGCGGGAATGTTTGGAAACTCGGGGCGGGGGGGCAGCCCGTTTGCGGCCACGTGTGTATAAAAATCGCGCATTTCCTGGGCGAATTTCTCATGGGTTGCCTGCTTTCTGCTGGGGGTGAAATGGCCCTCGATGGGGCGGCCACGAATGCTGCTCACGTACTCGGCGTCGGGCAAATGGTCGATTTTACGCACCGGCTCGACTGGCAGCCCAGCCGGCGATTGACTGAGTGGCGGACGTGACGGTCGGCTCAGCGGGTTGAAGCGATGATCACGAGCCGATCGCCCCGGGTGTTGGGCAGTGGGTGAGGGCGGCATCAGCGTATGGACAGGGGTGAATGCGTCGAGTGCGGGCCCATAAGGCTGCATGGCGTCTGAATCGAAGGCATACCATTTACCGTGTTGGCGTATGGCCGAGCCTTCCACTTGCTGCGTACCCACCTGTAAAACGCCTGTTGCGGCGGCCTCGTAACGTTGGCTGGCGATGACCAGCGACTGGCCGTTGGCCGTGCCGCGCAGCTTGCGGATGCCTTGCGCGCTGGCGCTGATGCCATCCGTGACAAGTCTGCCTGCACCCACCGCCAGGTCAACGCTGCCACTCAACGGGTTGAAGGCGTTGAGTGCGGTGACCCCGAGGATTTTGCCGCCGCGCGCCAAGGCACCCAGGGTTGAACCCGCGTTTGTCACTGCCTTGCCGAGCTTTGCGGTAGCGCCCAACCCGGCCGTCACAAAGCCAAATATATCCAGCGCCAGGTCAATCGCGCCGTCCTTGTAGTGACCGTTGCGCAAGTGGGTGATGGCCGAGCGGAGGGGGATCAGGTTCAATAATGCGTCCGTTGTTGAACTCACCCATTCGCGTCGCGCCTCGTCCGGGGTTTCGCCTGCGGCGTATTGCTTGACGGCAGGGTCATCAAACCCCAACGCCTTGATCAGCGCGTCGGCGATGTAGTGGGTTCGCGGACTTTGGAACGTGTTGAAGGTGGGGTATTGCGGTTCCTTTTCTTCGGCGTCGTAGTTGTGGGTTGAGCGATTGGGATGAAACGCTTCGATTTTGTTGACTTCGTCTGACACGTATTGGTGGGGCCGGCTGATCCTGCCCTGGTCAACCTTGGAGATGCTGCCGGTTGTGGTATCGAATTCGTATGTCTGATGGCTGTTTTGATATTCGCTGTGTACGAGGATCTTTGGGCTGGTGTGGAAGAGCTTGTCTTGGGCGAAAGGAATCAAGCTGGTGCGGTAGTCGTTTTCCTTGAAAAAACTGATTTTTCCATAATTGAGGCGTGTTCGATCGGCCAACGGCAGGCGGTCAATGGCACTGATGAGTGAGTATTTTTTTACCTGTTTGATAGTGTCCAGCGCGTTGGTAAATGCCGTGTCGAACGCCTGCGGGATATTGAAAGACGGGCTTCGGGTGAACTGCGCAAACGCCTCAAGATCGATGTCGGCGCGCGCGCCTCTGACCAGCCAGCTCTGCGCGTCGATTTCCAGCCCCTGCTGAGTGATGTCGAGCATCGAATAGGCTTGGCTGAAGCGCGGGGCCTTGGGGTCGTTGGATTTATAGTTGATGTGCAACACGCGATCCTCAAAGTCATCGCGTTCGCCGAAGGTGGCTTTCAGCAGATCCAGCGCCATCTGTTTGCGGCTGGGCAGTGTCGCGCCGACTTCTTTGGACGCGGCGCTCAATTCGCTGTGTTGGGTATTGAAGGCTTCGCGGGTGTACTCGATTTCTGCGTTGTTGTACGCCGCATCGTCTTTGGCGTAGAGAAAACCGTTCACCACGCCCCAATCGATCAAGGCGGCCTTCTGCGCCGCTTCACCCGCCGGTGCTATTGAGTCGGCATGGCGCATGACTTCGGCAAAATCCATGTGCATTGCCTTACCGGGTGCCTGGGCTTCAATTGCAGCCACGGCGATGCACAAGTTGGCCCATGCCTGGCTGCCGTACACCACCGTGGCGGGAATATCCTTGACCAGATATTGCGGCGCCACCCGTGCCAGCAGCAACCTGGCGCCGAGATCCGCGCTAGCGAGGGAAGTCTTGCCGCTGTCGCTCAGGTGTTTGGCCAGTGCGCTGATCACACTGGCTGGCGACATGCCCCAGTGGCTCTCGGCAGCGAGGTTGAAGCCCGCGACGGTATTTCTGCCAGGCTGTTCGATGGATTCGGGGTCCAGCCCCAAGTGGATCGCGCTCAGTACATAGTCGTTTGCGCTGGTATCGGTCGCGATGCCGCCGACCTTGGCCTGTATCGCCTGGCCCAGCTCCTGCGCCTTGGGGGTATCGAGGAGTTTCTCCAACCCCTTGGCCGGGTCCTGTAGCTCGGTACCGGATAGCGGATTACCTTCCAGCAGATACCCCAATGCTCCGCGCCGAGGGTCGAAAAGGGGCAGGCCCGGCAGTTTCTCGGTGTTGTCGGCAACGACGTCGCGCACCACGCGCTGGTGTTCCACGCTCAGCGGCAATGCCCAACTGAGCCCGCCGCCCAAGTTGCCCAATGGGTGCGACAACGAATGATTGATCAGTGCGTCGGCCATGTCGAAAAGGTCTTCACGCGTGGCCGGAATGTACGTGCCGTGGTGTGTGATGAAACGCTCAAGGCTGATTTTCTGCGGCGATTGATGCTGAAGCGCCGAGTCTGGATCGACGTCCATCAGGGTTTCTTGCAGTGCGCGCAGCACTGCTTCGGCGCTGGCTTGCGGTGCCAGTGACTGGGCGGCCTGCTTGAGTTGGCGGGCGAGCGTTTGCAGGTTGCGCCTGTGCGCCAATGCGGTTTTGAGGGCCTGGCGGTTGTCATTGCTGTCGACTTCTTGCTCTGTAGGCGGGTCTTCGACCGGAGCCATGTCGTCGGTCGCTAAAGCCGTGGGCAACAGCGGGTAAACAGGTTGCTGGGACGAGCCGGAGGTTAGGGTGACGGATGTCATGCTGAGTACCTTCTTTCACACGGTGAGGCAGTCCTTGCCGACGAACGCCTTTGTATGAAGGCGCTCGTTTGGGTGTTGAAAGCAGGTGCTTGTGTTCCGCTTGCGGGCGGTGCGGGTTGTCAGTATGTGTAACGGAGGCCATCGGCACTTGGACTGGCCACCCTCGTAGCGCAGAGAATGACGCGGCCGCATTCGTACCTAAATTATTCGCGGGCTGTTGCGTTCTTACGTTGGGGTGATTGCCCTGTGAGGCGGTTTAATCTGACGGTGGGGTCTGCGTGATTATTTGTAACGGGTTGTCCAGGGTGTGTGTGACGGCGCTGTTGCTGGGCGTGAGCCTGGCCGCATCCGCGCGCGAGGCGGTGGTGCAGGCGGCGGCGGACATCCGACGCACCAGTTTCGGTGTGCCCCATATCCGCGCCAGTGATGAGCGCGGCCTGGGCTTCGGCATCGGTTACGCCTATGCCCAGGACAATCTGTGCCTGCTGGCCAACGAGGTGGTTACGGTGAGCGGAGAGCGCGCCAGGTTCTTTGGCCCTGAACAATCGACCCTGGAGGAGCGCAACAACGTTACCAGCGATGTGTTCTTTGCCTGGCTGAATACGCCAGAGGCGGTGGCCACGTTCTGGGCGGCGCAGAGCCCACCGATCCAGCAGCGTATCGAAGGGTACGTCGCCGGCTACAACCGTTATCTGACAGAGCAGGGCGCTCCGGCCCAGTGCCAGGCGGCGTGGGTACGGCCGATCACGCCGCAGGATGTGATCAAGCTGACGCGCAGGCTGCTGGTGGAAGGCGGCGTCGGCCAATTCGCCGAAGCCCTTGTCGGCGCGACGCCGCCCAACACCACCGCCCATCGGCAGGGCGACGCCAAGGCCTTTGAGCTGGCCGCTGCGCATCAACAGCGTTTCACTCTGGACCGAGGCAGCAACGCCGTCGCCGTGGGCCGTGACCGCTCATTCAACGGGCGTGGCATGCTGCTGGCCAATCCGCATTTCCCCTGGATCGGCGGCATGCGCTTTTATGAGATGCACCTGACCATCCCTGGTCAACTGGATGTGATGGGCGCTGCACTGCCGGGCTTGCCGCTGGTGAATATCGGCTTTAACCAGCATGTGGCCTGGACCCATACCGTCGACACGTCCAAGCATTTCACCGTGTATCGCCTGACCCTCGATCCCAAGGATTCCACGCGCTACCTGCTGGACGGTAAATCCATCCCGCTGGATAAAACCACGCTGACGGTGCAGGTCAAACAAGCCGATGGCAGCCTCAAAGGGCAGGCGCATACCGTCTACCGTTCGCAATTCGGCCCGGTGGTGCAATGGCCTGGCAAGCTCGATTGGGACAACCGTTACGCCTTCAGCCTGCGCGATGCCAACCTGGGCAACGACCGCGTGCTGCAACAGTGGTACGCGATGAATCGCGCCGGCAGCGTCAAGGAGCTGCAAACCGCGGTACACACCCTGCAAGGCATCCCGTGGGTCAATACCCTGGCTGCGGATGACCAGGGGCAGAGCCTGTTCATGAACCTGTCGGTGGTGCCCAACGTCAACGCGGCCAAACTCGCGCAATGCAGTGACCCACGGGCCGGCCTGCAATTGATCGTGCTCGACGGTGCCCGCAGCGCCTGCGCCTGGGACGTCGACCCGCGCGCTGCCCAAGCCGGGATCTTCGCGGCCGACCAGTTGCCGCAACTGGAACGTACCGACTACGTGCAGCATTCCAACGATTCGGCCTGGATGGTCAACCCCAAGGCGCCCCTCACCGGTTTTTCCCCAGTCATCAGCCAGGACAACACTGGCCTCGGCCCCCGCGCACGTTTCGCCGTGCAACGCCTGCAGTCGTTGGACAACCGGCCGATCAGCGTTGCCGACCTGCAAAACATGGTGATGGACAACCAGGTCTACCTCGCCAGCCAGGTGATGCCCGATTTGCTCGAATTCTGCGCCAAGCACCTCGGCGCCGACACCGCCACGCTGCAACCGCTGTGCGCCAGCCTGCAAACCTGGGACCAGCGCGCCAACCTCGACAGCGGCCTGGGCCTGGTGCATTTCATCAACCTGATGCAACACCTGCAGCACAGCCCTGACGCCTGGCGTGTCGCCTTCGACCCGGCCCAACCCCTCACCACCCCACGCGGCCTGGCCATCGAGCGAGCGCCCGTCGCCAAGGCCCTGCGCGAAGCCATGCTGGCCTCGACCGTCGAGGCCGGCCAACTCGGGCTCACCGCCAACAGCCGCTGGGGCGACCTACAAGTCTCCGGCCAGACCCCGATCCACGGCGGCCCGCAACAGCTTGGCATCTACAACGCCATGCAAACCGTGCCCCGCGCCGATGGCAAACGCGAAGTGGTCAGCGGCAGCAGCTACCTGCAAATCGTCACCTTCGACGCCAACGGCCCCCGAGCCCAAGGCTTACTGACATTCTCCCTGTCCAGCAACCCTGCATCGAAATACGCAAAGGACCAGACACACGCGTTCTCCGAGAAAAACCTCCGCCCGCTGCCCTTCAGCGAAGCGCAGATCAAGGCCGATCCGCAGTACCAATCGCAGGTCATCAAAGAGTAGGGCGCGCACGCAACCCCTTGATGCCAGGGCAGAATATTTTTTGAAATCAAGGGGTTGCAGGCAAAAGCAAATGAGTACATAATGGCGCCCATCGAACGCAATGAAGCATTAAAAACTTCAATGTATTCAATGAGTTAGAGTAGAGGCACGCTTTACATAGCCCACTCAAGTTTGTATGCGGTGAGTGCCAGCAACCAGGGTACTGATCGTTTGAGGCCGAGTAGCAAAATGGTTATGCAGCGGATTGCAAATCCGCCTACGCCGGTTCGATTCCGACCTCGGCCTCCACTCTTAGAAACCCCGTAGATTAACGTCTACGGGTTTTTTTATTGCCTGTTGGAAAGTGCTGGAGTTCCGAAACTTTAGGGGGTGGAGTTCCGAAACTAGCTCATTTTGAAGGCTGCGCGACCGCACCGATGCGCCGGTACACGCGCTTGGTGATCTCTTGTTCCGAGTGACCGAGCAGGAGGCTTGCGTCGGCGATATCCGTGATTTCGGAAGCGGCTTTGGGGCGGATATCCTTGAACTGAAACAGTTGGATATTCTCCGCGTCATCAACTCGTCCCTCACTGGCGGCCAAGGAGCGAGCGGCTTCTCGGGCGTCATCCCACCGGTTGCGGAGCATTTGTTGAGAGACACGCATCCCGGTCCTGCTGAGAATGAAGTGCTGCGAGTTGTGCTGACTGTTCCTGGCCATGATGTCCTCAATGAGCAGGCCGAGGGTGTTCTTCACGCCGCCTGCCTGCATTTGAATCCTGAGGCGCTTGCCTGTTTTTCCCTGCTGCACGGTTAAGTAATCCCCTTCGATATCCCCCCGCCTCATTGCGATCACGTCTGCCGGGCGCTGGCCTGTCAGATAGGCCAAGTCCATCGCGTCCCTGAGTTCTTGTGGGGCTTTTCCATAGACGGCGCTCCAAACCATTTCATTGGCGTAGTAGTCGCGGACCTTCTCTTTATTCTTTCGGACCCCGGCGCAAGGATTTTCCCGATCCGTAAAGCCCCATTCTCGCGCCATATTGTAGACGTGGGAGAGCAGGGCGATCTCTCTGTTTGCTCTGGTCTTCGCCGTCCTGGCGTCCCGGTACTGTGCAACCATGGACGGGGTGATTGCATCGATGGGCGCTGCCTCGAACCCTTTGCGCAGGTGCTTGAGCTCTGCCTTGTTGTCTTTCTGCGTCCGCGGCGCTTTCTTCGGGATGATGTCCCGCTCGTACCTGTCAAAAATCCCCTTCATGATCTTCAGGTCTGCCGGCTTTGCCTTGGACTCAAGTTCTGCTGAGTCTGGCTTTATCGAGATCGCCTCCCAGCGGAAGCTCTTTGCCGTTCGCGTCCCTGTAGTAATAAAGTGCAGCTTGCAGTAGCGTCGGGCGTCCGCCGCATCGCCGATCTGGGTCATTTCGGCGATTCGCTTGTACATCCCGAACCACAGCCGGTTCTGTTCAAGCGTGCGGTCCTTACCCGGGCGCAGGGAGACCACCACAAATTTCTTGTTCCGGTACATGGTGGTCAGGCATGTGATGGCCTCGGTGAGCTTGGCCTGGCAGTTGACGCTGATCTTGTCGGTCATTGCGCCGCCCTCTTCTCTTCCAGTTCCTGCGCCTGCTTGATGAGCAGTGCCCGGCGATCTGCCAATTCGTTGGCCGCTTCAATCCGCATTTCGAGCTTCCGTTCTTCGCTGGCCCTCCGCATTTCCAGCATCGAGCTCTTCACGATCTCCAGTTTTTGGCGAAGTACCGGCTCTGCCCGGGTGACGGCACCGGTGAGCAGACCGGCAATGGCGCGACCATCCTCGGTGATCGGCTCAACGCTAAGGTCTGCCAGGTACTTCTGGCCGTGGTCAGCGCTGTAGCAATCGACAAAGCGCAATCGGCACCGATCAAGAAGGGCGCACGCATGCGTAGGCACGAGGCAGTGTTCGCTGCGCTAGGGGAGGACAAGGAGGAGCGCATTCAGGTTGTGCGCCAGAAGATCAGCATCAGCGAGACGCGCGGTACGCCGGTAGGCCGATCCACGGCCCGCGCCGCTCACCTGGCCACCATCGGCAAAGTGCTGCGGGCCATCGACACGCTTCCGTTCCAAGTCCAGCAGTTTGGGCACTACCTGTACCACCCGGCAATGAATATGCGGCACCTACTGAATGCGGTGCTGCTGGTCACGGCCAAGGCGGCGCTACCAGACCTGACATCGGCCAAGCGTGTGAAGGCGCAGTACCTGGTTACCCTGGCCCTGCAATCGTACAAGGGGGAGGTGCATGGCGCGGCAGAGTGGGGGCCGGCGCGTGTCGCTGCCGAGATGATGACGTTCTTCGGAGCCTCAGTAGATCAAAACAACTGGAACCGGGACTGGCGAGACCTATGGGTTTCCCTGAGAAAGGTCATCGAGGAAGTGGATGTACAGGCGCAACAACCAATTTGGCAGGTGATTCACTCGGAAAAAGATCAAGAGGCGGCATAATAATATTGACATGAATGAATAAAGCGGGTACTTTTTCCATAGTGCACAAGTAACGCAAAACGCACACGAAACTCTGAACCCGGTCATGCGCCGGGTTTTCTGTGCTAAAAATTTGTTCTAAAGAACGCTCGATCGGTGTCGATAAATTTTTATTGTGCATTCATGGAGCGGATGAATATGTTCGGGTTTTTGGCTGACAAGGCGAAGGCGTTATCAGAAGCCGTTAGCGAGACGGTGGTCTCGGCAAAGGACGCAGTCCTCAACTCTGTTGGAGAGGGGGCAAACGTTGCGACTGAGTATCTGGAAAAAAATTGGCCGCAGATCGAGCGTGTGGTGGTTGATGGCCTGCTTACAGTTACGCATGACCGCATCAAGGATGATGAGGCGTTTTTGCTTGTTGCGGAAAAAGCTTTTGAGCTTCTGCCCGCGCCTGTACGTCTTCTGCTTCCAAGGTCGGCGTTCCTCGCCCATACCGAAAAACATCGTGTCTCGATCGTTGAGTTGTTAGAGGAAAAACGGCAGCAGCGCCTTGCGCTTGAGAGCCCTGCAACTGTAGTGACTGAAGTAATATCAGCCAGCTAGAAATTACTCACCACTTAGACTCTGACCCCGGCCATCGCGTCGGGGTTTTTATTGACTAAAAGTCACCTGTAGCTAGGACTGCCCTCGGGAAGGACTGGGCGCTGTTAGGCCGGTAGTGCGCGCTACGGAAGAACATTGACGTCCCGAACGTCATCTATCAGTTTTAGGCGCTCTATAGCGCGTCTGCATCCATAGTTAGCTGCTTTTTGAAGATAGCGGATCTTTTCCTGCTTAAGGTTCTGCCCTGAAATTTGAGTTGATAGACTCATGTAGAGCTCGGCTCGAATAGCTTTTTCATTGAGAGATGCAATTGCATTTTTGCTCCTGGAATCACTATCCCTGTCGCAGCTAGGCATAAGCATTGGCTGCGGATAGTACTTGCTTTGCGAAGTTGTATTTTCAGGTAAGGCGTCAATCAATGATCGAAACTCGGCTGTTTTTACATCGTCGAAGCAGTAGCTGATCATCTGCATACCTGCTGGGGCGAACCCTTTTGTTAGGCTAGATTTCAATAAAGAGCAGACCTGATCTACAGCTTGCTCTCTGGGTTCAATGCCTATAGCGAGCCGAGCGAGCCGGTATTGTGCAGCTGGATTTCCGTCAGCGGCTGAGCGCTTGAGTAGGGGGGCGGCCTCCGCCACTAGAGTGCGTAGTTTATTTATGAGTTCTTCTTTTTTCTTTTCGGGAAACTTTTCCTCATTGGGTAGCTGATGCCGAATATTGAAAATTTCGTTATCAATGTCGTCAATTTTATCAAGGTAAGGGAGTGCCTTGAAGTACAGCGTTTCGGCCTCGGGTGAGGCATCTGGCGACTCCGCGTTTGCGATTGTCGCGACGCAAACCAATAGGGTTAATGATAGAAGTTTGATGTTTCTTTTCGTCATAGCGTCATCCTTGTAATTACCTGCCTGGATCGAGCCAATGTCACAACGCAGTATGCCGGTTGGCGGGCTAACTTTTTCATATTCAGGGCCTCGAAATCAATCAGGGCCTTTTCGTTTTCGGCCCCGCCACACCCTTCGCTCTGAGCTGGGAGTGCCGCCGGGGCTGATTCAAATCTGCAGGTCATGGCCTGTCATATTCATAACTCCCTGACGGTGGTCTGCACTTACTCCAGGCGTTCGAGTGACTGGGAACCATAGCCATTCTCCGTCCTGAATAATTCTGTTGCCGGGATATACCGTGTAGTCGCCATATGCTTCATGAGGAAAGCAGAACCGAATGAAGAAGGTATCTAGCCATCCATCAAATGGATCGACCTTCACGCCAAGCCAACTGAAACCCTGGTTACTTTTATGATAGGTGTCAGTGCTCATATCGAGAGACCCCTGATGTTGGCTAAACGCGAACGCTGCTGTAAAGACCTTCTCTTGGTTATGCTCCAGCGGTGTCCCAAAGTCGATTTGCGCTGTCTTGAATTCCATACGATTGCTCCTTCCATAATTTGAGCATCATCAATACCACGGAATGCCGCAGAATGAAGTTTTGCGGCGCTTTGAGAGAGGGCGCAAGCATGGACAGGCCAGATGCGCGATCCTTAGTCCGGTTTTGAGTACCTGTCGCGTTCGAAAACGTTTTTACACCGACTCGGCCAGAAGCGGTTATTTTCGAGCTGATAAACGTCACCGTTCGCAGTGACTGCTTTTCGGCAATTGCGAAATCAAAGCTTCGAGTGGTGATGCTTCTGTTAACTCAGAGGATACGACCTCGCCGCCACGCGCAATGACATCCAAGGTTGTATCCTGGAACGTAACCACCCAATGCCTCGCGCCCAATGTCCGCCAGTAGTTCGTTTCCTCAGTACCTGTCAGTTCGTTGAAAGAGTACGGCTGCAAGCCGCTCGCCACGTAGCGATGGCGCCCCAAGCCTTGATCATTGATGGGGGCCAGACGATGGTCTATAAGCCCCGTAAACCTCACGACGGCAAGCGTTTCGTTTCCTGGCCGGAAGTATGCCACCCAGAGGCTAGCTGACTCCGCCAGTATCGCGGGTGATTCAGGAGTACCCAACTCGGGGGCGATGCACCAGATTGAGGATGTGACGTTTTGCATTTTTCCTATCGCCTTAAGGCCAGAGCCAGGAGGGGGGTTCAACAAGCGAATACTAAGCCTTTTTGCGGCGTTTTCTACCTCTCGCAAAAGGACGAAATCGGCCGATTCTGTTGAAAAAGTCGGCCATGGTTTCCACGGCAGAAAAGTACGCGCTTGAGATTGAAATCTTTACTTTGAGCAGAGGGTTCCGGGCTCAGATTTCGCGTAGCTGCGCGCAAAAAAGGCATTTTTAGCAGTCAGTACATGTGCAGCCTGGAAGGACCGACTTTTTCAACACAATCGGCCATGTCCGGACATTCGTGGCAGGCATAAAATCGTCAGCGTGACTGGCTTCGGTTGCAGATCCCAGCCCTGAGAAATCGTGAGCGTATCGGAGTCGCACCCAATCTGTCTCAGAGCCACAGCTATCGCATTTCATGTCGCAGATAATTGAGCACCTGCGACAGACTCACGCGACACCGCAAATCTTTACCTTGCAGTGCGAGCGAATCGTCGCATAACTCAGGAGTTAAGCGATAATAGCTCTTGGCCAAGACCGGACGTAAGTCGAAATCACTCGTACCGGGACGGATCGCATTCGGGGCGGAGTACACCTGTGTAAAGACCCGTCTTCATAAGTAGACCTACTTCGTCCGATACGCTCTGGTAGGGTGTGCGGAGCTGCGAGGGATCCTGCCATTCAACCGTTGTGAGTAAACGGATCGTAATGAGTAATCAGGAGGTTTTCATAGATCACTGACTCGAACCTTGCTCGATGGATCAGAAATCACCCAAGTCACGGTAAAAGGAGAGCAATACCATGGAATATAATTCGGCGCGTGCTTTGGAGCTCCTACGCTTAGGTTCGGGGCGACCCGATGCCGCTTTCCGGGAAGGTCAAGAAGACGCTATACGCCATATTGTTGAGGGTAAGGGGCGCTTGTTAGTCGTTCAAAAAACCGGTTGGGGCAAGAGCTTCGTTTATTTCATTGCTACGAGGTTGCTAAGAGAAGCTGGTGCTGGACCCGCGTTGTTGATATCGCCATTGCTGGCTCTGATGCGAAATCAGGAAGCAGCGGCAGAACGAATGGGCGTCCGAGCGGCCATGATTAATTCAGATAACACAGAAGAATGGGCAACAATTGAGCGCCAGCTTGTTGGTGGTGGCATTGATATCCTTCTGATTTCACCAGAACGCCTCGCCAATGAGCGTTTCCGTGCCAATGTTTTGGCACTTGTCGCAGCGCAGATCTCCCTGCTAGTTATCGATGAGGCACATTGCATTTCCGATTGGGGGCATGATTTCCGTCCACACTATCGATTGCTGGAGCGGATGGTCAAAACTATGCCTCCCAACCTCCGTGTGCTTGCGACCACTGCTACCGCGAACAGTCGGGTTATGGCTGATTTAAAGGCGGTACTCGGCCCCAACATCAAGGTTGTCTGCGGTGACCTCAATCGGGCGTCGCTTTCACTACAGACAATCCGCCTTCCTCGCCAAGAAGAGCGTCTCGCATGGCTTGCTGAGCAATTGGCCGCGTTAGATGGGCACGGCATCATTTACACATTGACCGTGCGCGATGCCCTACAGGTGACAGGGTGGTTGAAATCGCAAGGTTTTATCGTAGAAGCCTACACAGGGCAGACTGGCGATCGTAGGGAGGAATTTGAGCAGGCTCTGTCTAACAATGAAGTTAAGGCTCTTGTCGCCACCCAAGCGTTGGGCATGGGCTACGACAAGCCCGATCTGGCGTTTGTGATCCATTATCAAATGCCAGGTTCTGTAGTTGCTTATTACCAGCAAGTTGGTCGTGCGGGGCGTGCGTTGGACGCAGCCTACGGTGTGCTGCTCAGCGGTGAGGAGGAGGCTGAAATCACTGATTGGTTTATCCGTAGCGCTTTCCCGACGCAGGATGAAGTTGCTGAGGTTCTAGGAGCGCTTGAAACTGCACCTGGTGGCTTGTCTGTTCCGGAGTTGCTCAGCAAGGTCAATCTGAGTAAGGGACGGGTCGACAAAACTGTGGCTTTGCTTTCATTAGAAGCTCCAGCACCTATCGCTAAGCAAGGTGCTAAGTGGCAACTTACAGCGGCAAACCTGGGACGGGGCTTCTGGGATCGTGCGGAGCGGCTTACCGCGCTGCGGCAGGACGAGCTCCAACAGATGAAGGACTATGTCAATTTGCCATTTGGACAACATATGGCGTTTTTGATTGATGCGCTGGACGGAGTTCCAGGTAAGGTCAACTGGCCAGCTTTACCCCCATTATCTACTACCGTGAATCCAATCCTGGTCAAGGCTGCGGTTGCCTTCTTACGGCGTACAAGTCTCCCAATTGAGCCTCGCAAAAAATGGCCTGATGGAGGGATGCCACTGTATAACGTAAGGGGGCTGATTCCTGCCAATCGCCACGCACGTCCCGGCAAAGCTCTATGTGTTTGGGGAGACGCTGGCTGGGGCAGTATTGTGCGAGATGATAGATATCTCCGCGGCTATTTTTCCGACGAGCTTGTTCAAGCATGTGTCGAAATGATTATAAGCTGGGGGCCAAAACCAGCTCCAGAATGGGTCACCGCAATTCCATCTCTGAAGCATCCAGAAATCGTACCAAATTTCGCGAAAAGGCTAGCCCTTGCGCTAGGTTTACCGTTTTACAATGCCCTTGCAAAGACGGGGCACAGGCCAGAGCAAAAAACTATGGCAAACTCTACTCAGCAGGCCCGGAATATTGATGGGTCTCTTAGAATCGATCTGATAATTCCCACTGGACCGGTGCTTTTGGTTGACGATATCGTCAATTCCCGATGGACTCTAACTGTCGCAGCTTGGCTGTTACGAGAGGCCGGTTGCGATGAAGTTTGGCCGATGTCCCTTTCACTAACTGGCCACGATGAATGATGTCACCTCTTTCACCCAATACGCAGGCGATACTGTTGCTCACTGCACCGCTAATTGTTGGCCGTGGTGTGCAATCATCAGACTTACTATCGCCTGCCGAATATAAGCGTTTGGCTAGTCATTTACATCAGATCCAGAAGCAACCTGCCGATCTTCTTACTGCGGAGTCCACTGAGATTCTTCGTTTATGTCGGCCAGTAGCTGATGAAAGTCGATTACAACGGCTGTTAGGGCGGGGCTTCTTGTTGAGCCAGGTAGTTGAGCGATGGCAGGCGCGGGCTATCTGGGTCATCAGTCGTGCTGACCCAGCGTATCCACGACGCCTTAAAGCTCGTCTTCGTGCTGATGCTCCAGCAGTGCTCTACGGGTGTGGAGACATTTCACTACTTGAAACTGGTGGGCTCGCTGTGGTCGGGTCGAGGAAGATCGACGATGCATTGGTCGATTACACAATGTTCATAGGCCGGCTGGCAGCTTGTGCCAACAGAACGCTTATATCAGGAGGGGCCAGGGGGGTTGATCTGGCAGCAATGCGGGGTGCATTGCAGTCGGGTGGCAAGGTTATCGGTGTTCTCGCGGAAAACTTAGAGCGAACTGCTATGAGCCGCGAGGAAAGAAACTCCTTGCGTGATGGTAACTTAGTTCTCGTTTCTGCATATGATCCTAATGCCGGGTTCAACGTTGGTCATGCTATGCAGCGTAATAAACTCATTTATGCGCTGGCCGATGCATCCTTGGTCGTTAACACGGACCTTAACAAAGGCGGGACGTGGGCTGGTGCTGTGGAGCAGCTGGATAAGCTGCAATATGTGCCTGTTTTTATTCGGTCGACGGGTGAGACCTCGGCCGGCCTTGATGCTTTGGGTGATCGGGGGGCGATACTCTGGCCGAATCCTCAGGATGCTGAATCTATTAACCAAATATTCGCTACCAAAGTTTCTATCTCTGAGGCGCCTCAGCAGCCAGGACTCTCATTGTCGTCCTCTGATGAAATTGATAGTGCGCCGAAGCCTCGGGCGCCGACGGAACCACGGACGTTGCTTGATGTGTCTCGCGAGCCTCCGCTACCTGAGGTTTCTAGCTCTGATAGAGGCGCAGTAGAGCCGAAGCTTAAGGTTATTGCTGAAACAACGAAGCCAGCCGCCGAGGTGGAGCTGGATCACGCTGACTTGCTTTTTGCGACAGTTAGAGACCTGATTAAAAAATTACTCAAGACGTCGGCAAAAGATACTGATATCGCCGCAGCTTTAAATGTCACAAGCGGACAAGCTAAAGTATGGCTTCAACGTCTCGTTGACGAAGGTGTAATCGAAAAGCAGAAGAAACCTGTGGGTTACGTTGTTAAGCAATCGGAGTTATTTAAGTAGTGGTATAGGTTTTTGGTCGCCCGCAGCGAGGCTGACGGATCAGCTAATCTCTTCGAAGGAGGCGCTAATCCGCACCTACGATACTATTTTTCGTGTCGGCGCCTAGCGCTCCGTTCCTCATATATGGCATTGCCTCTTGCCAAAGGCCGATGCGCCGCGCTACCAGATGTCCGCTTTGGTCGATAGCAGCCGATGACGATTGACGGCTATGACTCAAAGCAACCGTTGGTGGAAGGCCTAGTCGGAAAAGGGCGTTCGCTCATATAACCTGACTATAACGCCCGAAAGTAGGGGGGGGGAGTCCTCTCTAAAGACTAAAGAGGAAGCCTCACAGGATTTCGACTTCGCTCTCCTGAAGCCAGCCAGCAGCAACAACGTTTCGCTTGGCCAGTGTCGGCTGGGGTGTGTATACGACAATCGCCAGGCTCTTTTCAGCCCGACTACACGTCACATAAAGCAGCCTGCGAGTACGTGCTAGTGCGTTGTCTTTGCCGTCACGCTCGTTGTCCCGGTCAGTCTTTGTTGGTTCTTTTACGCCCAGCAATTTGTCGTAGCTGAACAAGAAGCCGCCTGCTTCCTCATCGTTAATGACAACCATGACTCGTGGAAACTCCAGTCCCTTTACGCCTTGATGTGTGCCGTAGGGTGAAAGGCCATCCGCGTAACTCGCAAAGGCTGCCAGCTCCGAAAATGGACGCTCAAGGAATAGCTGATAGGCGTAGTTGGTCATCGCGTTCGTATCTTCAGGATCTGGAGCCTCACCAGGAGCTCCTAATACCATTGCCCCAACCAGACTTTCAGGAACATCAAGCAGTTGGGTTCGCAACAGAAGCGTTGCGACCTCGCTCAGTGTTGGATCGTTTCTTTCGAAAAGGGAGATCAGGGCGTGCGTCGCGTCCTCTACACGCTGCATGTGGGCAGATTGATCTCCTGTTGCTTGCATAGCGTCCTTGCTGAGCAAAGGAGAGCGAGAGCGTACTGCTTCAAGCAGAAGGAAGTGATCGTCCTTTGCGGTAAGGATGGGAAGAACGCCTTCGCTGAAAACGCGAAGTGCAGGCAGGGTTCCATCCAGCAAGCCTGTCTGAAGGTGCTCAACCGAGTGTAAGGGCGTGAACAGTTTCTCGAACCCCATTCGCCGTCCAGCCATCTTATGTTCGAGGATCAAGGTCTTTCGGCCTTCAGGGCCGATGGCCCATTCTCCGTCGTCGGTGATTGCAGCCATCGAATGAGCGATTCCTTCCTCAAGACTCGGTGCCTGTTCTTGGCTTTGACTAATGCAGTACATACGCACTACACCTTCAATTGCATCAGGCTTTGGGGTCTGCTGATGAGTGTCTGCTGTGCTTCGAATCACGTTGATAAGGTCTACAACCCTACGAGGGCAGCGGCGATTAACGACCTTTTCAGGTTTCAGCCAGTCACCCGGTATCGCTTTATCAAGGCGCGTTACTCCATGGCCGTAAATCTGTTGCATGGTGTCGCCCAGCAACCCCAAGCAGAACCGAGTCTGCGCCAATTGCTGGACTTTCAGAAAAGCCTCCATTACTGGGGCGTGGGTGTCCTGACTTTCGTCGATCAATACAACTGGGTAACGGTCGACTAGAACATCCAGCAAAGGGCGTTCTGGAACGAATGCTGCGGTTAACTTGATGACCTCATCGTGATTGAGTGCTTGCCGCTCTCTGTTGTCGCCAGTGGGGCTGTAGATGAACTTCGTAATCTCGTCGAGATTCTCAAGTCTGCGTATTTTGCTTTGTAGCTTACGTCTGTTTGCTCGAGATGTTTTATTGTCGCCTCTCGAACGTGCTAGCTCGCCCTCGATCTTCTCAATGTCCTGGGGAAGTTTGATCCTTAGCCACTCTCTAATCTCGTTGTCGAATCCTTGGATTAGGCGCCAGGCGAACGCGTGAATGGTTGAGACTTCCACGAGTGGATCAAACTCTAGCCTTCGGAGAATCTCATCGCAGGCTGAGTTTGTGTAGGTGATCACCGCAATGCGTCTGCCCTCGAATATCAGGCGTTCTCGCTCGCGACTTTTGAGTTCGCGGATAGCTTCGACGAGTGAGTGGGTTTTTCCTGAGCCAGCACCTGCGTAAAGAAAAAAACTCTTCGGGTCTGCCAGATTCAGGCAAGCCTGCATAATGGTGTCGGCATCTGCGATAGCTGTCTCGCTCATGGCGTCACCTCCGCGCACTCGGGTGGAATTACCAGCAGCTCTTTTTGCTTGCTTCGTAGTTTGGACTCAAGCCAGTTGAGGCCTTCACAAATGTAATCAGGGATTTTTAAGTTAGGAAAGTTTTTGTCGCCCAAAACGAGCAACACAAATTCTGCTTTCTTTCCTTCGCGTAATTCGTTGAAAAGCCCGTGTCCGACGGCTTCCGATGTCCGCGCTTCATTCAAAACTTTTACGAAAGCCTTCATCAGACCAGTACAGTTTTTCTTTTCCGCAAAGTGACCAGCGTTGCTAAGCACAAAGCTGTCTTCAAAAGTATTAGGAAGGGCTTGTATTGCTTCACCTGTAGCGGGAAGGTGGGTGGAAATAGGAGTTTGATAGGCGACGCGTACCGAGTACAGGTCGTCGATTTGGTGCTCTTTTTGGTTCGCTGGCAGCTCAAGTAGCTCATCCACTGTGCTGCCCAGATGCATCAGTTTCATCCAGCTCCGCAATGTCGGATTGTTCGTAATCTGATCTGCGTTTCTTTGCACCGGTTTTGCAGCTTTATTAAGCCCGGCATCGAGGTCTGTAATAACCAGTGTGAGGATGCCAAGGGCGTCAATCAAAGGCCTCAGTCGGTGTGCGTGACTGCCACCGATATCGAGGGTTGTGATGTAGCAGCGGTCAAGGAATGGAAACTTATTTCGCAAAAAATGCGGCAGCATCATTCGCTCTGCTGAACCCTCTACCAAAATGACGGCATCGGCGAAGAATATGTCTGCGTGCTGTGCCCGCAGATACCTGGTTACGAACTCCTTCGTCTTTGTTCCCTCGCCGAACACGTTAGAGAGATTAGAGACCGTCGACACCGGTACACCGATGTCATACATCCCAGCTGGGAGTCGCCTGAAATACCTAAGGTTCTGGTACTCCACTTCATGTGTTACATGGCTGGAGTGCGTGCTCACCAAAAGCTGAGTCTTCAGATTTGGGTAGCGTTCAAGCAAAGCGTCTCGGCATAGAACTTGGTAGGCGTGCCGCACGAACACTTGTTGCACTTGAACATGAAGGTGGGCTTCAGGCTCTTCAATGAGCACGAGGTGGATTGGCTCGACGCGGTCTATTACTTCCGTGCTGGCGGCCCTGGTTTTTCTCAGCCACTCGTCCCTGAAGCTCATCAACCGGAAAATCATAGATATCAGGTTTTGATATCCCAACCCGTTAGCGGTCTCTGGTAAGTGAAGAGGAGGGGCTCCTGGGGCTCCCTGGATTGAATCCAACTCAAACATGACGGCCGCTTCATGGTTCATGCCGTCAGTTGTTGCCAGGCGACTTGCGACTTTGATGCGTGGGTCATTGCGGCCAGGGTAGCCCAATCCCTCGACCTCTCTAATAGCAGGTTCGAAGCTGCTACCTAGCTTCGTATCGAATGCCGACTGGGCTGCTTCTATCGCCCGCAACGCTTCGAGATCTGAGATATCTGGGCTGTCACCTGGATCAAGGTGTCGGGAGTAATAAGATCTGAGCTGTTCCGAGAGTTTTCGAGCACCACTGGGTCTAGTGCTATCGCTTTGATTGTCGTCCGAATGGTCGCCGAATCCCCGCTGTGCATTGATTTCATGTACTCGAATTAATCCGCTGAGAGGATTACTTTCCAAGGGCAGGGCTGCAGGGCTCAATTGCTGCATTTGCGCCATTCGAGTCGACTTTTCAGGTTTCTCAAGTTGGTTTGGATCTAGGCGGTACCAACGAATCTTGAATTTATCTCCCAGTCGACGGTTCAAATAATCATGAAGGCTCTGCGGCCATAGTGTCAGCGGGCTACCAGGCGGGTCCTCCTTCCCTAGAGCGTCCTCAAGCTCTGCAACCCTCGCTCGCTCCTTGCGATAGTCCGTGTACAACGTATTCATATCATCTGGTTCAAGCAGAAAGCGCATTCCCACAAGCCCCCCGCGCCACTCAAAGCTGGGAATGAGATCGCGGATGAAGTGGAACTCTCCTTGATCTGCCGAGACCCAGATATCCAGACTAGGGAGCCAGTCGGCCCAGTCCTTGGCTGTAGGAATTTCATAGTTTGCTGGTGGGTTCTCCCACTCCTTCCCAATCTCGTCCAGCTTGGCGAGATGACAAAGAGTCAGATCCTGGAGCCGAAAAGCAGAAGCCTTCGAAACCAAAAATCTCCGGAGTGCCAGCATGGCGGAGGATTTGCCGCTGTTGTTTGCACCTACAAGCAGCGTGGTCTCATTAGCGAAGTCAATTCGCACAGAAAGCAGTTTTCGGAAGTTAGATATCTCTACGTGCTGGATGCGCATGGGTCGTCCTTGAAAGCCTGAGGAGTATCAATTTGCTATCAATGTAGCTAGCTGCCTCCAACAATCAAAGAGAGAATGGAGGCAGATTCATTTATGCAGCTCAAATCGACTGATATTGTCCGAAAGGAGTCTTTGCATGGGCGCTCGCCAGATCCAGTGAGGGCCAATCCCTCACCGGTTTACCAAAACTCCCGATGCGAATATCGTGGCTCTTGGTCGCCTATATGCAGCCTTCGTCTGCAATGCTCGTTGCGCTGCGGACTAACGCCATGCAATCCGTCCCTGGTTAAGGTCGTCCTTGGTGGCCAGAATTGCCTTTAACCGTCATCAGCTGCCAGCGGGGCGATAAGGGAAATGGAAAATCTGTGTGAACCCCCGGAACAGTAGTCCAATCGCAGAGCTTGGGCTAAGCTGAGGTGCGACAGCAGTTAAGGGATGAGTGCGAGCTTTGGTTTTACTGAGTCCCTTAATGAGTACCTTTTTAGTAACTGTAGCTATAGGTAATACCAGTTTTACCGAGCTTGAGTCGAATGGTTCGATTCCTGTCTCGGCCTCCACTCTTAAAAACCCCGTAGATTACCGTCTACGGGGTTTTTTATACCTGCGATTTACGATCCCTTCCGCAACGCTTCAGATGTGTTCCGCAACTTCACTGTTCTGACCGGATTACGTACTGGATCACCTCTTCAAGGGTGCCTATGTCTGGAGCGTTGCTCGCTAATGCTTCTGGGCGGCACCATGGATAGTCCAGGCGGGATACCCACTCCATGATGGTGTGAAGATCGGTAGGTGGCAGGGTTTTCATATGCTCGATGGTGATAGTGAGCCGCTCGACAAGTCCCGACTCGGGATTGAACTGCCATCCATATTGACCACAACCGACTCGGACCTCGCCGGAGTTTTTATCGGACATAGCGACCAGCCATTGGCATTGGAACGTTTTGCTATCCGGCTCCGGTGGGTGTCCCAGACAAAAGGTATAGACGTTTTCGAATGTCTGACCGAAGCGACTGACCAGCACGTCGCCGATGGACTCAAGGCCTTCAACGTGGGGTGGAAACGAGATAGACCCCGTGTGTACCACCATCTCCAGTTGTGCATCCGGCATAAAAGCCTGGCGCAGCAGATGCGGGCGGTTACTGTCCTTGGCGTTTATGTACTGCTGAATCGACCGTTGAGCTGTGTTCATTGTTTGTCCATTGCATCCATTCGTTGTTGTTGAGGGCAGTGCCGGCATCCAGGAGCGCTTGTTCGAAGGAAAACGAGCAGCCGATGGTGAAGGCAACCAGGTCATCCTGCCACAGGGGCTCTATGTCTGGCAGTTCTTCGCTCATGCGCTAGGGCGGCAAAAATTTCTGAAGGAGCCCCGCTTGGTTAACTGTATCGACCAGTCGACCGGCTGTGTAGGGCAGATGTTGCGTGGACGTCGGAGCTTTCACCCTTCCTGGGAAGGGCGCCTCGCATAGACGGCCAAAACAATGCGTTCGGAATGAATGAGGTATTCAAGCATTGCGTCGCGAGCTTTGGCCATCTCGTTGCGTTCAACGAGTTCAAGAATCTGAAAGTTCATATCGACGTAGGGCTCATGCAAGAACTCGGCGTCCTGCAACAGCCCAAAAGTCAGCCGTAGCTCTGCAAGTATGCGCCGGAACATGGCGTTCAAGCGTTCACTGTCCGCAAGTTCAACGACGGCCGTATGGAAGTCCATGTTAGCTGTGCCCACTGCCAGCCAGTCCCCCGCGTCCCGCGCTCGCTGGGCCTGTTCTGCCGCTGCGCGCATGTTCTTCTTCGCCGGGTGGCGCGGGTAAGCCTCTGCCAACGCCTGGCATTCGATGAGGCGTCGCACGCGGTAGATGTCGATGACGGCCGCGATGCTGGGAACCACCACGAATACCCCACGGTTGGGTTCGTGTCGTAACAAGCCGTCTTTAGCCAGCGTCCGGAACACTTCGCGCAGGGTGTTTCGCGAGATGCCGAGGTTTTCGCTGAGCACTTGCTCGGACAGCCGTTGCCCAGGTGTGAATTCGCCTTGGGTGACTTGCTGACGCAACTGTTCGGCGATCCGCTCGTTTAGCGTCTGGGCTACGAATGAAGGGGAGGCGGGAAGGGGCATCGAGCGGACTTCTGAGTGGCAGGGGCGATTGGATTCTAGCAGGTTTTGCCCTACTCGCAGTGTCGCTTTTTCCTGTAGGGCTGAAACGAATTCATATTTTGGCATGCATATTGCTTTTTATTATCCGTGTTGGATTGTTGAACAATTCTGTTGAAATGATCATTCAATCGGATGAAGATAGTTGAGTGATCTAAGAAAATAACTCAAACAACTTGGAGAAACGCCGGTGCCCACTGACATCAACTTGTGGCCCTTGCTGGGGGTCGTCGTCATCATCGTGGGCTTCGTCCTGCGCTTTAATCCCATGTTGGTCGTGATTGTCACGGCCGTCGTCACCGCCTTCGCGGCGCACTTTCCGGTCGATAGGATTCTTGCCGCCATCGGCACAGGCTTCATCAAGACACGTAACCTGCCGTTGATCATCCTGCTACCGCTGGCGGTGATTGGCTTGCTCGAGCGTTATGGTTTGCGCCAGCACGCCCAGCGATGGATCAGCAGCATCAAGTCCGCGACTGCGGGCCGCTTGCTGATTGTCTACCTTGGCGCACGCCAGATGACCGCAGCCATCGGTCTTACCAGCCTGGGCGGCCATCCACAAATGGTGCGACCGCTGCTCGCACCAATGGCAGAAGGTGCTGCCGAAGCCCGTTTTGGGGCACTGCCGGAGAAGGTTCGCCACAAGCTGCGAGCGTATGCCGCAGCGACCGATAACGTCGGCCTGTTCTTCGGCGAAGATATCTTCGTGGCTTTCGGCGCGATCGTGCTGATGACCACGTTCTTGCGTGAGGCGGGCATCGAAGTCGAGCCGATCCGCGTCGCGCTCTGGGGGATTCCGACAGCTGTTTGCGCATTCACCATCCATGCTTGGCGCCTGCGCCGGCTTGACACTTGGTTGATGCGCGAGATGGCCGGCGGCGCCGCGGCCGCGGCGGCAACCGTCACAGTCGAAGGCAAGGAGTCCCGACCATGACGCTCACGATCACGCACCTGTACTACCTCGTCGGTGCCATCCTCGCCATCACCGCGGTGATGACGCTCATGGATCGCCAGCACTCAAAGCGCTATTCCAGTGCCTTTTTCTGGGGCCTTTATTCGCTCGTCTTCTTGCTCGGCGACCAGTTGCCGCCGGTCTGGGTCGGCGTCGGTGTTGTGGTGATGGCGCTGATTGCAGCCTTCGGCGGTGTCGGCATTGGCCGTCACGTGGCCCGCTCGGCGGCGGAGTACTCGGCCAGCGCCAATCTGCTGGGCAACAAGCTTTTCATCCCCGCCCTGGCGATCCCGGTCGTGACCATGATCGGCACGCTGTCGGCGAAGTACCTCGTGGTTGGCGGCATACCGCTGCTCGACCCGAAGAACACCACGATGGTAAGCCTAGGGCTGGGCTGTATGGTCGCGCTTGCGCTGGTCTGCAAGATGACGAACGAAACGCCGATGCAAGGCATCCGCGAATCGCGTCGGCTGACCGATGCGCTCGGTTGGGCGCTGGTACTGCCGCAGATGCTCGGCATGCTGGGCCTCGTATTCTCCGACGCCGGTGTGGGCAAGGCCGTGGCGCATATCACCACCAGCTACATCAACATGGATGTACGTTTCTTCGCGGTGATGGTGTACGTGGTTGGCATGGCGCTTTTCACCATCATCATGGGCAACGGTTTCGCCGCCTTCCCCGTGATGACAGGGGGCGTCGGGGTGCCAGTCCTGGTCGGCATGTACGACGGTAACCCGGCCCTTATGGCAGCCATCGGCATGCTCTCGGGTTATTGCGGCACCTTGCTTACGCCGATGGCCGCCAACTTTAATATCGTACCGGCGGCCCTACTCGAACTGCCCGACAAAAACGCGGTGATCCGCGCGCAGGTGCCCACGGCGCTGGCCTTGCTGACTTGCAATGTTTTCATCCTGTATTTCCTGATGTTTCGCTAAAGAAAAGAAAACAACATGAAGATAGACCTCAATAGTGACTTGGGTGAAAGCCTGGGCGCCTGGCGCATGGGTGACGACCACGCGATGCTCAGCATCGTGAGCAGTGCCAATGTGGCCTGCGGCTTCCACGCTGGCGACGCCGCCGGCATCCTGCGGACGCTACGTCAAGCGGCGGAGCGCGGCGTGGCAGTAGGCGCGCACGTCGCCTATCCCGACCTCGTCGGTTTCGGCCGCCGCCAAATGGACGTGGCAAGCGCCGACCTGCAGGCTGACGTGATCTACCAGATCGGCGCGCTGAAGGGGTTGGCTGCGGTGGCCGGCACGTCGGTACGATACGTCAAGCCACACGGAGCGCTCTACAACACCATCGCGCACGATAAGCGCCAGGCACACGACGTGATTGCCGCCATCCGCGCAATCGACCCGTCACTGGTGCTGGTCGGTTTGGCCGGCTCGCCGCTACTCGGCTGGGCGCAGGCAAGCGGGCTGAGCACTGTGGCCGAAGCCTTTGCCGATCGCGCCTACATGCCGGACGGTTCGCTGGTCTCCCGTCGCGAGAAGGGCTCCGTGCTGCACGATGCGCAGGATGTTGCCGAGCGCATGCTTCGCCTGGCGACCGAGGGTGTGGTCACGGCCATTGACGGCAGCATCGTGCGCCTTAAGGCCGATTCGGTCTGCGTGCATGGTGACAGCCCCGGCGCGGTGGAGATGGCGCGGCAAGTGCGTGCGCTGCTTGAGCGTTCGGGCGTCAAGGTCGCTCCTTTCGTCGACATGGGAGTCGTACCGTGATGCGATTTCTGCCCGCTAATCTCGACGCCCTGTTGGTCGAGCTGGATGACTTGTCGCAGACGCTGGCGCTGCTTGCATCACTACAGGCCGAGCCCATCGATGGCATCGTCGAACTCGTACCGGCCGCGCGCACGGTCATGGTTCACTTCCGGCCTAACACGGTGACGCATGATGAACTCGTCACGCGCATCAGCCGCCGGGACCTCACGGCGCAGATCGAGCGTGCGACCACTCGCGTGGAGATTCCGGTCTCCTACGAAGGAGAGGATCTTGACGAGGTCGCGCAGATGCTTGATCTCTCGCGCGAAGAGGTGATTCGCCGCCATACCGGCTGCGACTACACCGTTGCCTTCACTGGCTTCGCACCTGGGTTCGCCTATCTGAGCGGCGGCCACCCAAGCCTCAACGTGCCGCGTCGCACTACGCCACGCACGCGCATCCCCGCGGGCGCCGTGGGGTTGGCCGGCGCTTTCAGCGGCGTCTATCCGCAGGCCAGTCCGGGGGGGTGGCAGATCATCGGCGTGACTGCCACGCCGATGTGGGACCTAAGCCGTGACGTGCCCGCGCTGCTGCAACCGGGCTTCAAGGTACGTTTCGTCGATGTTTCAGGGCGGCAGGTTTCAGCTTTGCCAGCGCCGTCGACTGGCCCCGTCGAGGTTCCGCTCCACAATGGTCCGGCGCTTGTTGTCCGTAGCACCGGCCTGCAGGCGCTGTTCCAGGATCTCGGGCGCGAGGGTCTGGCCGGGCAGGGCGTATCCGCCTCAGGGGCGATGGATAAGGGCGCACTGCGCGCGGCCAACCGTCTGGTCGGCAATGCGAGCGACATGGCCTGCGTCGAGATCGTCTACGGTGGTTTCCAAATCACGAGCCGCGCAGACACGGTGGTGGCCTTCACCGGTGCCGATGCGCCGATCGAACTCACGCGTGCGAACGGCGCTCGATATCGTGTGCCAGGCCATGAAGCCATCGCACTTTCTGATGGCGACAGTCTATCGCTTGGCGACCCGCGTGCCGGCATCCGCAGCTACCTGGCGGTGCGCGGTGGCTTCGCGATCGCGCCCGTGCTCGGAAGTCGATCGACAGACACGCTCGCGCAGGTCGGTCCGCCGCCCATCAAAGCCGGTGACATTTTGCCGGTACCTGTGGTCACGCATGGCTCCATCGTCGGCGCGCCCGAAACGCCTCGTGCCGATCTACCGACGACGACGCAGACCGTGGTGCTCGATGTCGTGATGGGGCCGCGCACCGACTGGTTCACACTGCAGGCCATTGCATTGTTGGCGAGCCAATTGTGGACTGTGACGCCGCAATCGAACCGCGTCGGCCTGCGTCTGGCCGGTGAAACGCCGTTGATGCGCGCACAGATCGCCGAACTGCCCAGTGAAGGCACCGTGTTGGGCGCGATTCAGGTGCCGCCAAGCGGCCAGCCCGTGCTCTTCCTTGCCGACCACCCGCTGACCGGTGGCTACCCAGTGATCGGCGCTGTCGCCCCTTACCATCTCGACCGTGCGGGGCAGATCCCCATCGGTGCGCAGGTGCGCTTCAACCCCATACGCGCGTTCACCGCGGCCCTCTCTTCCGACCTGCGAGAAACCCCATGAAGAAAGTTCTTATCGCCAACCGCGGCGAGATCGCTGTACGCATCGTGCGCGCCTGTGCCGATTATGGTGTGAAATCCGTCGCGGTGTATGCCGACGCCGACATCGACGCGATGCACGCTCGTATGGCCGATGAGGCCTACGGCCTTGACGGCCAGCGCCCGGCCGACACCTACTTGAACATCGAAAAGCTGCTCGCCGTGGCCGACCGCTGTGGCGCCGACGCGGTACACCCCGGATACGGTTTCCTTTCGGAAAGCGCAACTTTTGCCAGGGCCGTGATTGGCGCGGGCCTGAAGTGGATCGGCCCTTCGCCGGCAGCCATCGAGGCACTGGGTGACAAGGTGCAGGCGCGCAAGATCGCCCTGGCTGTCGGTGCGCCGTTGGTGGCTGGCACGTCGGAGCCCGCGCGCGATGCGCAGGAGGTCGTGGCCTTTGCCGAGAAGAACGGCCTGCCGATCGCCATCAAGGCGGCCTTTGGCGGTGGCGGCCGCGGCATGAAGGTCGCATGGCGGCTCGACGAAGTAGCCGAATTGTACGAGTCGGCGGTGCGTGAAGCGGTCACTGCTTTCGGCCGTGGCGAGTGTTTCGTTGAACAGTTCCTCAATCGGCCTCGTCATGTCGAGGCGCAGGTGATCGCCGATACGCACGGCCATGTCGTCGTGCTCGGCACGCGCGATTGCTCGTTGCAGCGGCGCAACCAGAAGCTGGTGGAAGAAGCCCCCGCGCCCTTCCTCAGTGATGAGCAGCGTGAGCGCATCCATCAATCGGCGCGCGATGTGTGCGCGAAGGCAGGCTACGTCGGTGCGGGGACTGTCGAGTTTCTGTTGAGTCCCTCCGGAACAATCTCGTTTCTGGAGGTCAACACGCGCCTGCAGGTCGAGCATCCAGTGACCGAAGAGACAACGGGCATCGACCTCGTCGTCGAGCAACTGCGCATCGCCGATGGCTTGCGGCTGTCGGTCACCGAGACGCCGAAGCCGCGCGGTCATTCTTTCGAGTTTCGCATCAACGCCGAGGATGTGGGGCGCGGCTTTCTACCCGCGCCGGGGTTGGTGCATCTGTTCGAGGCACCGTCGGGGCCCGGCGTGCGCGTCGATACCGGCGTGCAGTCGGGTTCTACCGTCCCAGGTACATTCGATTCGCTGATGGCCAAGTTGATCATTACTGGCGCCACCCGTGCCCAGGCTATAGCCCGCGCGCGCCGGGCGCTGAAGGAGTTCCGAATCGAAGGGGTGCCATCGGTGCTTCCTTTTCACCGGGCGGTGATGGCACACGCCGATTTCACATCAGCCGATGCTTTCAGCGTGCATACGCGCTGGATCGAGACAGATTTTGCCGACACGCTGGCGGCCGCTGTACGGCCTGAACCGCTGGCCGATATCGCGCTGGTACGCACGGCCGTGGAGATCGATGGCCGAAGGATTGCGCTCGGGTTGCCGGCTGAACTGCTGCGCGGGCTACATTCCACTGCGCCGTCTGCTGAGCGCGAGGGGGCTGATGTGTCTTCCATTTCGACGGATGCCGCCGCCGTTGTAGCCCCGATCTCGGGCACCCTGCAGTCCTGGAACGTCGCCGACGGCGACAACGTGGCTGTGGGCGACACCCTCGCATCCATGGAGGCGATGAAGATGGAAATGCAAGTCACGGCACACCGCGCAGGACGCATCACCCTAACGGTGTCCGTGGGCTCGACCGTCGCCGCAGGCATTGCAATCGCAAAAATTGTGAGTTGATGAGAGTCAACTCGCTCGCCCTGGGCTCGGCTCAAGACGACTGAATTATTCGCTGTTGTAAATGGACGTTAACCGGCAAGAAAACAGATACGGCTTATAACGAGCTTTCAATTTTGGTTGAAGGTTGTGATTTTTTAGACGGGGTGAATAAATGATTGATGTTGCAACTCAAATGAAACGGACAGCTTTGGTTGCTTTTATGGCAGTAGCATCGGGGTGTTCGTCACCGCCAGAGCGCAGCGCTGATTTCACCAAACCTACTGAGCCACTCGCGGATTCTCACTTTCATATTTCCAACTATGCCTTCCAAGGCACAACGCTGCGCAATCTGGTAGACAACTACATGTCGACGGGTATCACGCGCTCGGTCGTGATGCCACTGCCACTGCAACAACGATGGGACAGTTTTGAGGGGTACCAAGCAAATTCCGGAGGGGATGCGTTCGGGCCGAACTACTATATTGGGCCGAAGTCAGATCTTTATTACTATGCATTCGCCGATGCCATGTACGCCAAGGAATATCTTGAACTACCCCGGGAGTACCAAGAACGATTAGATCTCATGATCACGGGATTTAATCCCATGGATCGCTATGCCGTTCAGCATCTGAAACGGGCGATACTCACGTACCCCGGGGCATTTGTGGGGATCGGTGAGTTTACAATTCATAAAGAAGTCGTCTCCAAGAAAATCGCGGGTGAGCCAATCAGCCACACTGCCGCAGGCGATATTCCATCGGACGTTCACAGCGCTGACGAGACGATGTCCCTGACTTCAGAATCACTCTCCAGCCTTCTCCAGGAAGCTGGCGAAATAGGGCTCGTGGCGACGCTTCACAACGATGTCTATGATTCGGATGTTACACACACCGGTGAAGTAAAAGCTCTCCACCCTGAACGGAATTATGAGGCAGAACTGAAATCGCTGTGCTCAACGGCCCCCAAAACGGTCACTATTTGGGCTCATACCGGTTTGGGGCGATTCGTCAAACCTACAAAAGACCACTTGGCAATCGTTGGTCGAGTCTTGGATAGTTGCAATAATTGGCTGGTCGATATTTCTTGGGATATCGTACAGGAAACGATTCTTCATCCTGGCTCAGCAATGCCATCGACTGAAGAATGGACTGCATTTCTAGATAAATATCAGGACCGGATTCTTTGGGGCTCTGATACCGTTATTTTCGGGCGCAACAAGTTCGAGGCTCTTCCAGGTGCCGGAATGACCGTTACCCCCGGAAAATTAATGGCCACCCAAGACTATAAGAGTGTTTCTAACATCCTGGATCCGGTGTTTGCGACATTGTCGCCTCAGGCTGCGGCGAAGATAAAATATGAAAACTATGTGCGCGTTTTTAACGGGGCTCGTCTAAAAGTTCGTGCGTGGGAACAGCTTCATCGAGACGCTAACGTCTGGGACATCAAAACGCCCAAGACTCCCGATCTTCGCCCTCAGTGAGTCGCACCGCTATCAGCCTATAGCGACCAGGTATTTGTAGCCTTTCCAATACATTCAATACCATCAAGTTACACGATAGGCGTGACGCACTTCATTTTGAACGGTCTTATCCATCGAGCATTAAAGCTTGTGACTAGAGAGTGTTGTGATGAAGTTGAGCAATCTAACTAAGGCGGCACTGATTGTCGCGTTGTTATCGTCCCTGTCGGGCTGCTGGATATTCATGCCGCCGGGTGGTGGTGGTGGTGGTGGTGGTGGTGGTGGTGGTGGTGGTGGTGGCCACGGTCAGGGCGGTGGCCATGGCGGTCCGGGCGGTCCCGGTCTGCGTTAAGTAACGGCTTATTGGGGCAAGCCACGCTATTCATCTTGATGAGGCGTGGCTTGCCTTTTTTTTGCCCGGCTTAAATCACAGGCAAAGAAAAGCCCGCGATGGGGAGAGCGGGCTAAAAGGTGTTTCTCTAGGAGCTGAAACAACACTAGGCGTTCACCTGTGAAAGCTTTGTGAAAGGCTTGAGCCAATGTGTCGATGGCCAGTTTGCTGGTGCTGTCGCTGTACCCGAGGCTGTTTTCGCGTTGAGTGCCGGGGCTGCGCTGACGTCAAACGGGCGAGATGGTCGCCAGCAGACCGATGCCAATGGTCAGCACCAAAAAGCCAAACAGGAAAATTGCCATCTTGGTCATAAGGCCTCCGAAGGGAAGGGGGCGGCAGGAACATTCCTGTCGCGCTCGACAAGGGTGTCGGGAGTGGCCCTATTGTCCGCCTCGATGACATTTCGATACAGGCGCAGATAGTAAAGAAAAAACCGTATCAGATGCGCGCGCAACGCTTTGGCCTGGGGGGTTGGAGAGGGCTGGGTTTATCAAGATCAGCAGGTGAGCCATGTCTTGAGGGTACGGCGCGCCACCTGAGACAGCCGCAGCATTTCCCCCTAAGATGGCGCCCACAGCCTCAACAATAAGAGAGGGCCGACCCTCGATGGAAAGACGTCAATTCAGCGGTGGCATGAAAGGCAAGAACCTGCGCTACCTCAATGAAACACCCGGCCAGCCGGCGTCAGCCACCCGCGTTGGCTTCCTGCTGCTCGAACACTTCTCCCTGCCAGCCTTCACCCAGACCCTCGACACCTTCGTCACCGCCAACCTGTTGCGCCCCGAGTTGTTCGCATCGCGCACGTTCGGCTGGGGCGACGGCGAAGTCATCAGCGACCTGGGCCTGGTGATCCGCCCGGATGCACGCCTCGACGTGGCGGCCCTGCAAACGCTGGAGTTGTTGGTGATCTGCGGCGGCTTTCGCACCGAACTCAAGGCCAGCGACGACTTCATCCACCTGCTGCGCAATGCCGCCGAGCAGGGCGTCAGCCTGGCCGGCTTGTGGAACGGCGCCTGGTTCCTCGGCCGCGCCGGCCTGTTGCAGGGCTACCGCTGCGCCATCCACCCCGAACATCGCCCGGCACTGGCGGAAGTGTCGAAGGCGGCCCACGTCACCAGCGAACCGTATGTCATCGACCGCGACCGCCTGACCGCCTCGAGTCCGTCCGGCGCTTTCCACATGGCGCTGGATTGGATCAAGGGCCTGCACGACAAGGCCTTGGTCGAAGGTATCGAAGATATCCTGGCCTTTGAGGAGTCCCGCTACCGGCGCATCAAACCGACGGAAAACATCTGCGTCAGCGCGCCGTTACGCGAGGTGGTGAAACTGATGGACGCCAACCTCGAAGAACCCTTGGAGCTCGACCAGCTCGCCGTCTACGCCGGCCGCTCCCGCCGCCAGCTCGAACGGCTGTTCAAGGAACAACTGGGCACCACGCCGCAGCGCTATTACATGGAACTGCGGGTGACCGAGGCGCGCCGGCTGTTGCAACACACTGAGTTGTCGCAGGTGGAGGTGCTGGTGGCGTGCGGGTTTGTTTCGCCGAGTCATTTCAGCAAGTGTTATAGCTCGTATTTCGGCTACAGGCCGTCGAAGGAAAAGAGGTTGGTCAAGTAGTGTGGAGGTTGTTGGATTTTTCGTGTGACGAGTCATGATCACGGAGTGCTGATTCTCATCATACGTTTCAGAACCGCGCCAACCGATACCCCTCCAACTCCGGCAAACCCGACAGCCGCGGCCGCGTCGAAGCCAGTTGCGCGATGAGCTCCGCAGTCACCGCCGCCTGCGTCAACCCCAGATGCTGATGCCCGAACGCAAGCAACACCTTGCCGTCGGCGACCCGATCGATGATCGGCAGCGAGTCCGGCAGGGAGGGCCGGAAGCCCATCCATGGCGTGGCGTCCTGCGCATTGAGGTCTTGCCGGAACAGCCCTTTGCTCAGGCGATGCAGTTGCCAGGCGCGTTGCATATTCGCCGGGCGCTCCAGGCCGGCGAATTCCACGGTGCCGGCCAGGCGCAGGCCGCCGCGCATGGGCGTCATGATGAACTTGCGCTCCAGGGAGGTGACGGCGAAGGGCAGGCGTTCATGTTCGTGGGGCAGCATCAGGTGGTAGCCGCGTTCGGTGTCGAGGGGGACGTGCTTGCCGGTCAAGGCGGCGGTGAGTTTCGCCGAGTGGGCTCCGCAGGCGATCAGCACCTGGCGTGCGGCCAATGGGCCTTGATCGGTGGTCAGCGTGACGCCACGGGCGTCGACTTGCCCGCTCAGCACCTGGCGGGTGAGAAATTGCACGCCGTTGGCTGTGGCGGCGTTCACCAGTTCGCACACCACTTGATAGGGGTCGAGAAAGTGCCCGGTGCCCGCAAAGAACAGCCCGCCCTGGATGTGCTCGCTCAACTGCGGCGCGGCCTTGCGAATGGTGTCAGCCGACCAGAACGCCACCGGCACGCCTTGCTGCGCCATCCGTTGCTGCAGCGCGTCGATGGCCCCTCGCGAATCCGCGCGCTCGAACACCAGCAACGAGCCGTCTTCGCGCAGCAGCTCCGGCCGGTCGATGCCTTGCAGCAGGCGCTGCCATGCGCCCAGGCTGCCTTCGTTCAGTGCGCGAATGCCGGCGACCGTGCGCCGGTAGCTGGCCGGGCGCAGGTTGAGCAGCAAACGCGCAAACCAGGGCAGGGCGCGGGGCAGGTATTTCCAGTCCAGGCGCAGCGGGCCCATGGGGTCCATCAGCATCGTGGGCAAGCGCTTGAGGATCGACAGGTCGGCGATAGGGAACACTTGTTCGCTCGCCAGATGGCCGGCGTTGCCATAGGAGGCGCCCATGCCGGGGGGCTGCGCGTCGATGACGACGACCTGGCGCCCTTGACGTGCCAACTGCAAGGCACAGGCGACGCCGATGATGCCCGCGCCGACCACGGCGATGTCGGCGCTAGGGGTTTCAAGCGACATTCTGTTCCGCCGACCAGTTCGCGTACCACTGGCGGAACAGCGCGTACTGGCTTTCGGCATAACGACGCTGGGCCGCGCTGAGTTGGTCGCTTTCGTTGAAGTGCAGGGCGTAGCCATGGTCACCGTTGAGCACCATCAGGTGCTTGTAATACAGCACCAGATCGCAGCCTTCGTCGAACGATGACAGCACCGCCAGCGCGGCCTCCAGCTCAAGGGCCTGGCGACGTGCCTTGGCATCGCCCTTGGCGGCTTGCTTGCTCAGCGCCACCAGTTGCAGCACTTCCCGAGGTAGGGCGTTGCCGACGCCGGTGATAGCGCCGGTCGCGTTGCAGTTGACGAAGCCGTGTACCACCTGGGTATCGACGCCGACCATCAAACTCACGTTATCGTCCTGGGAGGTGATGTGTTCGGCGGCGTAGCGCAGGTCGGCGGCGCCGCCGAACTCTTTGAAGCCGATCAGGTTCGGGTGCTCGCGGCGCAGCTCGAAAAACAGCTCGGCGCGGGTGGCGAAGCCGTAGTAGGGGCTGTTGTAGATCACCGCCGGCAGGTGGGGCGCAGCGTCGAGGATCGCGCCGAAGTGGGCCTTTTGCGCGGTGGCCGAAGCGCCACGGGACAGCACGCGGGGAATCACCATCAACCCCTGGGCGCCGACCTTGGCCGCATGCGCTGCGTGGGACACCGCTTCACGGCTGTTGACCGCGCCGGTGCCGACGATGGTCGGCACGCCGGCGGCGGCCAGGCGCGCCACGCCCTCCTGGCGCTGGGCTTCGGTGAGCAACGGCCAATCGCCCATGGAGCCGCAATAGACCACGGCGCTCATGCCGATATCGATCAATTCGCGGCCCTTGGCGACGAGGGCGTCGAAGTCCGGCTTGCGCGCGGCGGTACACGGGGTCATCAGTGCGGGAATGCAGCCGGTGAAGATGGTGTCGCTCATGGGGCTAACTCCTTGGAATATTCAGTCAAACCATGCAGGGCTCAGATGCCCCAGGCGAAAGGGTCCTGCGCATCGATCAGCAGGGTGCTGTCGGCGGTCATGTAGGCGCGACCGGTGATGTACGGGCGCACGCGTTCGCCGTCCCATTCATAGCGGCCTTCGAACTGGCTGCCGGTGATGCTGGCTTGTACCCAGGTTTCACCCGGCGCGAGTTTGTCATCGGCGGCCAGGCAGGCGAGCTTGGCGCTGGTGCCGGTGCCGCAGGGCGAGCGGTCGTAGGCTTTGCCCGAGCACATGACAAAGTTGCGGCTATCGGCATGGGCATCATCGGCGAACAACTCGATATGATCGATCAGTGCGCCGTCTTCGCCATAGATGCCTTGGCGTTCGAGGGCCTTGAGCATCGCCCAGGTGTAGTCGGTCAGGGCGTCGACGTTATCCATCTGCAGCGCCTGGCCGTGCTCCGACACCAGGAAGAACCAGTTGCCGCCCCAGGCGATATCGCCATGGACCACGCCATGCCCCGGCACTTCCACCGCTACCCGTTGGCGAAAACGGTAGGCGGGCACGTTGCGCAGGGTCACGGCGCCGTCTGCATGCAGTGTGGCCGCCACCGGCCCGACGGGCGTGTCGACGGTGTGTACGCCTGGCTCGATGCGCCCCAGATAGTGCAGCGAGGCAACCAGGCCGATTGTGCCGTGGCCGCACATGCCGAGGTAGCCGGCGTTGTTGAAGAAGATCACGCCGCAGGTGGCGCCCGGTGTGACCGGCGCGCAATACAAGGCGCCCACCAGCACATCGTTGCCACGCGGTTCCAGCAGGCAGGCGCGGCGCCATGCGTCGTGGTGGGTGCGCAGGTTGTCGAGTTGCGCGGCGATGCTGTTGCCGGCCAGTGCGGGGAATCCGTCCATCACCAGGCGCGTGGGTTCGCCGCCGGTGTGAGAGTCGATGACGTGCAGTCGTTTCATGACACGCTCCATTCAGGGGTGAGCCTGGCCGATGGGATAGGCATGCAGTGGCCATATCGTGAACGCGTCAGCGCTGCGACGATTGATGTTTTGCGCCGGGTTGGATGACGAATTCAGCACAGTTTTCTACGCTCGACAGCATCCCGTGCATGGGGCAATCTGCTGGACGTCGAAGCGCAAAGAGGGGGGCGGAGTGATGTTGCAGAGTGCGTTTGCAGCCCTGTGCCAAGGGCGCGAGGCGAATCGCCCGCAGAGCATCGAGCAGTTATTGGCCGGCGTCATGCAACTGCTGCCGATGCTCGACGTGATCCCCAATGCCGCGATTTTCATCAAGGATCTCGACGCCCGCTATGTGCTCGCCAACCGCACCCTGGTGCAGCGTTGCGGGCTCAAGCAACTGCAACCGTTGCTCGGCAAAACCAGCGCCGAGGTGTTCCCCGCGCAATTGGGGCCGGGTTATACCGAGCAGGACCGGCGCGTGCTGGAGCAGGGGTTTGTATTGGCGGATCAGCTCGAGTTGCATCTCTACGGCAGCCGCGAACCGGGCTGGTGCCTGACCCACAAGTGGCCGCTGTACAACCACGTCGGGCAGATCATCGGCCTGGCCGGCATTTCCGTCGACCTGCAATCGGCCAGCGAAACCCACCCCGCCTACCAACGCCTGGCCGCCGTGGACGCGCACATTCGCACGCACTTCAATCGGCGCGTGACCTTGGGCGAACTGACGCGTATCGCCGGGATCTCGGTGGCGCAGCTGGAGCGCTACTGCAAGCGCGTGTTCCACCTGACGCCGCGGCAGATGATCCAGAAAGTGCGCCTGGAGCACGCCCATCGCTTGCTGCACAGCGACCTGCCGATCACCGACGTCGCGCTGCAGTGCGGTTACACCGACCACAGTGCGTTCAGCCGCCAGTTCAAGGCGTCGACGGGGTTTACGCCGAGGCAGTACCGCCAGTTGGGCTAACCGCCGGCATTGCGATGCAACGAATAGCCCCGCTCGCCGCTCCTATGCTTACGAGTAACCTTTTCACGACGACAGGTAATGGGCTTATGACGGCGGCTGACAACGATCATGTGAACTGGCTGGTGCAACAGTCGATGCTGCACGCGGCGCGCCAGCGCGCCAAGCTCTATTCGGGGCAAGGGCGCCTGTGGCAACAGCCGTATGCACATACCCGGCCGCGTGACGCTTCGGCCTTGTCGTCGGTGTGGTTCACCGCGTACCCGGCGTCGATTGTCACCCGTGAAAACGGCACGGTGCTCGAAGCGCTGGGCGATGAGGCGCTGTGGCATGCCTTGTCGAAGATCGGTATCCAGGGTATTCACAACGGTCCGCTGAAAAAGTCCGGCGGCTTGGCCGGGACGGAACACACGCCGACCATCGATGGCAATTTCGATCGCATCAGCTTCGACATCGACCCGCAGTTGGGCACCGAGGCGCAGTTGCAGGCGCTGACACGCATGGCGGCGGCTCACAATGCGGTGATCATCGACGATGTGATCCCCTCGCACACCGGCAAGGGCGCGGATTTCCGCCTGGCCGAGATGGCCTACGAGGACTACCCGGGGCTCTACCACATGGTGGAAATCCGCGAGGAAGACTGGCCGTTGCTGCCGGAGGTCGCCGACGGGCGCGATGCCCAGAACCTCAGCCCGCTGCAGGTGGACGCGCTGCGCGATAAGCACTACATCGTCGGCCAGTTGCAGCGGGTGATTTTCTTCGAGCCTGGCGTGAAGGAAACCGACTGGAGCACCACCCCGGTGGTCATCGGCGTCGATGGCAAGCCGCGGCGCTGGGTCTACCTGCATTACTTCAAGGAGGGCCAGCCGTCGCTTAACTGGCTCGATCCATCCTTCGCCGCGCAGCAGATGATCATTGGCGATGCGCTGCACGCGATCGATGTGATGGGCGCCAAGATCCTGCGTCTGGACGCCAACGGTTTCCTCGGTGTGGAGCGCAAGCTCGACGGCACGGCCTGGTCGGAAAGCCATCCGCTGTCGATCACCGGTAATCAATTGCTTGGCGGCGCGATTCGCAAGGCTGGCGGTTTCAGCTTCCAGGAACTGAACCTGACGCTGGACGACATCGCGTCGATGTCCCACGGCGGTGCTGATCTCTCCTACGACTTCATCACGCGTCCGGCCTATCAGCATGCGTTGCTGATGGGCGACACCGAGTTTCTGCGCCTGATGCTGCGCCAGATGCACAACCTCGGCATCGACCCCGGCTCGCTGATCCATGCCTTGCAAAACCATGACGAACTGACCCTGGAACTCGTGCATTTCTGGACCCTGCATGCCCATGACAGTTTCCTCTACCAGGGTCAGACATTTCCCGGCAACATCCTGCGCGAGCATATCCGCGAGCAGATGTACGAGCGCCTGGCCGGCGAACATGCGCCGTACAACCTCAAGTTCGTCACCAATGGCGTGTCCTGCACCACCGCCAGCATCATCACGGCAGCCCTCGGCATTCGTGACCTTGCGACGATCACGCCGGCCGATGTCGAGCAGATTCGCCAGATCCATTTGCTCCTGGTGATGTACAACGCCATGCAGCCCGGCGTGTTCGCCTTGTCCGGCTGGGACCTGGTTGGGGCATTGCCGTTGGCGGCGGATGACGTCGCGCACCTGATGGCCGATGGCGATACCCGCTGGATACACCGCGGCGCCTACGACCTGGTGGACCTGAACCCGCAGGCCGAGCTTTCGGCGGGGCAGATGCCGCGTTCGAAAACCCTGTACGGCAGCCTCAACCGCCAATTGCAGGACCCGGACTCGTTCGCCTCCCAGTTGCAGAAAATCCTCGCTGTGCGCCGTGCCTATGACATCGCGGCCAGTCGCCAGATCCTGGTGCCGGACGTCGAACATCCTGGCTTGTTGGTCATGGTCCACGAACTGCCGGCCGGTAAAGGCACGCAAATCACCGCGTTGAACTTCGGCAGCACGCCGATCACCGAAACCCTGCACCTGCCCAATATCGCGCCGGGGCCGGTGGTGGACATCATCAATGAACGGGTCGAGGGCGATCTGAAGGCCGAAGGGGCGTTCACCATTACCCTGGACGCGTATGAAGGGTTGGCGTTGCGGGTGGTCAGCAGTTCGCCGATGCTTTAGCGCAGATCAAGTGATGACCGGCACCGAGCCGCCAAACTGGTTGGGTGCAGGTTGGCACACGGGTTGAGGGCAACCCGACACGACGCTCATCCAGCCATAAAGGAAACCCGACCATGTTGTTTGATGCATATGCTGAAGAGTCGCTGAACGGTATCGGACCTGTCGTCCAGGATATCGAGCAAGTCGCCAAGTACACTGAAGGCCTGCGAACGCGTCTTTCTGAACTCTTCACATCTACGCACAGCCGTTTTGGCGTGAGCTTTACCGTTCCGCCAGAAGGTTACTTCCAGCTTGAAGGCCATTTCGGCCTGATCAGAGCGAATCTGCTCTATGCCAATGAGGGCAGCGGCACCTTTGGTCGCGTGGTGCTTCGCAAGCACACGCTGGACGAGCAGGGGAGAGAGGCGTGGCCAGAAATCTGGGCGTTCCGCATTCTGAAAGATGGCGATGTCTGGGTGAGTGACAAAGGCCCGGTGCTCTACAACGAGTGGAATACGCCAAGCGAACACAAGTTCCTCGCTGCTCGGCGTCTCGTTGAATCAATCGTGCTGTCTGCGATGAAGCCACGCTAGACCGCGCAGGTAGTCAGCAAGCAACCCCTGCGGGAGGCGATTGAACGCGTTTACCGCTGCGGGTTGCGTCTCGCAAGCGCCACGGCCGCAGTGATGGCCGCGCGCGCTTGTGGGCTGTTCTTCCAGCACGTCGAGCCCAATGCCGCAGAGGCTTGGGCGAGGATGTCCCCCACGTTGGATTGGCTGAGTGTGTCCAGCGATTCAATGCCCATCTGTTCAAGCCGGGTAATCACCGTGGGGCCTACCCCCTTGAGTGCGAGCAACGCTGTTCTTTCTTCTAATGAGAATGGCATCGGTGAATTCCTTTTTCCAAGAGTCGCGGGAGTGTGCCGGATACTGGAGAGTGCCTCAATAGGTCGTTGTTGATTGGGTATATCGAACTTCCCGGCTATCGACCACAGCGCCACGCGGGACTCCTGGTTTTGTGCGCTGAAGAGCCATATAAAGAACGTTACATTTTTGACTGTTAAATCACTCACCATTAAAAAATAAAATAGCTGACTTTGGAGTCAGTCCGCAAAAACAGGATCATATTTTAAGTAGGGAAATAAATTCCCTCTTAAAAAGGTGAGCCAATTGGAATATACGTATAAAAACCAGTTTCACGAAAAAGCCAATGTAAAAGCGGTTCTCGTGGGCGACAATAAAATCATTAGTCCATCCGAGTATATTGAGATCTTCTTAATAACCAGAGGCTATGACACGAGCCCGGAAAATAGACTCCGAGTCGCGGAAAGCCTGGCCCACGTGCCCGCGCGCGAACGCCATTCCGCCTCTGAGCTGGACCACTGGCTTGATTGTCACTTCAAAAGCTGAGGGGTTCCGACGCGGCACATTCAACGCAAGAGTGATAATCAAAGACAATGCCAGGTACTTATGCAGGCAGATTACGAGATACATTATATAAAGAGCGACCACAAGAAGGTCCGACGCGTCAGAACCCAACAGATGATGGATCTTGATGCGTGGAAATTTGCAATTATTGCCGAAGGCGGCAGCCGTGAAGAGACTTCGCCGTTAGTTTGTTTGGTGCAGGTCAAAGCACTTGCCGCTAAATACGATGTAAGTTCAGTCAGGTGGAACAAGGCGATCCATGTCAACAACTTGGATACCGTCGTATCGAATAGGCGGATGGCGTTGGAGGATACCGGAGACCGTAACTTAGAGCAGGCTCAACCTCGGGATGACGTGACACCCGATCAATCTGGCTGATAGAACGCAATCGAGTGTTGTTCGACTCGAAAAAGGCCTGGACGTGTTCCAGGCCTTTTCATCGAGCAGCGCCGCTTCAGCAGTTGGCGCTCCTTGGGCTTGGCTTGGTTTTGTCGGCGCATAAAAAACCCCGCACTGGGCGGGGTTAGTCTGCATCACCGATGCAGAGGGCGGGAAATAGTGCTGGGAACTTCCCCCAGCTTGCCCCAGTGGGGCGTTTTAACAAGCCTGCCATCAGGCAGGCTTTGTCGGGACTCTGTTAGCTGTTGGAGCAACCGTTAGCCATGACACTGTATTGCATGACGTGTTCGTGACCTTGGTGGTCCAGGTAGGTCATCTGGACAGGGACTACGGCACAGACATTGTCAGGGATGGAGTCCATGTGAACCACTTTGGCGATGTCGAGGTGCGAGCTGTAGCTGTATTGCTCAACGGCAGGCTCATCGGCAAACGCCATCTGGCTACCCAGCATTACAAAAGAAGCAGCAATCAACATTTTAAACAGTTTCATTTTTTCAGTGTCCCAACGATGCAAACGATTTACGTCTTCAGTCGGATTGGCTATGGCCGAAGGCTCTACGAGGCGCGGGTGGGTGGTTTGCTTGGACCCTATGGATTCGCGCTTCGTCGCTTTGTTTGGAAGCTGGGTCTAGTTTATGCCTATGGCGATTTTGATAAATCCCAAAGACTGGAAAGCATTGTTGTTGAAAAAGTAATAATTCACTCCGGCGCCCCTGGTAGCCACCCCAGCCAATACACTCGGTTCTGCTCCTGTCGATGACGCGAACTTGCGCTTGTTTAGTGCCGTGAGAAAGCATGGGGTTGGGGGTAGTACGAATCTCAAAACCGAGTGTCTCAGCATTAAGGCTCAGAAGTTTCATCTCGGATGGCCAGGCTTTGGCGATGTGCCGCCAACCCGTTCAGTCGCCAGCACGGATGATCTGCTAGCTCGTGCAGCGGCCGAAATAGACAGGCCAACCGCCAGGGCTTTACCCACCCGTCAGAGGTGGCCGGGTTGATCGATAAACACCTGGCTCACGGATTGGTTGAGCCATGCGTTGGCTCACAAAAAAGGCCCGCGCACGGGCCAAATGGAAAACCTTCAAAGACGCAGAGGGGGTTGTCCCTCCTCTTGGGTCAGCTGACCGTTACGCAGTCGTGTTGACTCGTGTACCTACCGATCCTGAAGTTGCTTTGGGCTGTTCGACTTTGCTTGCAGTGCTACCGTCATGATCGCCGTCGCTGTCCGCCGGCATGGCTGGCCGGACTTGAGGTTTGATTGCTACGGGTTGCGGTTGCGCGATCTGTGTCGACCCAGTGATTGCCGATGCCATGTGAATCCCCTTAAGTGACGGTGGTTTGAGTTAATGCTATCGGCATGTTATTTCAATATTTAAGCGTTCTAGTTAAAGCGCTCATGAATAAAAATAATTGAGAGTATTTCGCAGACTTAAGTTTGTTTCGGTACTTGGGCATTCAAGTGTTATGTGAAAATTTCGTGATATGTCTGTGATGCTTGGCGAGTTGCTTTTGCACTATCCCTGTCGGCGGATCGTGTTGCCGGCGTCGCACCAGGTTAATGATCAAGGTCGGGGCGGTGCCAGGGATCTACATGCGTCATAAGATTCAAAACACGATGAATCTGCATCACATTTTCCCTTGCGCAAACTGCAATGGCATGACCTTCCTCAACGGTAATTGAGGCATCCACTTCGATGTGAGCGTCGACGATGATCATGTCCCCCATTTTTCGAGTGCGTAGATCATGTACACCTTTAATGCCGGGGGTATTTTTAAGCGTATTGCGGATAGTTTCGACTTCCTGCTCATCAGCCGATCGGTCCATCAGGTCGTGCAATGAATCCCAAGTGAAACTCCAACCCATCTTGGCGATCATGCCTCCAACAACCAGCGCAGCAATCGGGTCAAGAATCGGGTAGCCCGCCAGATTGCCCACAATACCTATGCCGACAACCAAGGAGGAGGCGGCGTCGGATCTTGCGTGCCAGGCATTGGCAACCAACAGACTAGACTTAACTTTTTTGGCCACCCGCAGCATAAAGCGAAACAGCAGTTCCTTGGCCACCAGCGCTGCGATGGCAACCCATAAGGCCGCAATGTGTACCGTTGGAATCGATTCAGGGGTTTCAAGCTTGAACACTGCAGAACCGATCATGCCCACGCCCACGATCAACAACAGTATGCCCAATACCATGGATGCGGCGGTCTCGAAACGCAGATGCCCATAGGGGTGACCTTCGTCGGCATCCTCCTTGCTTTTGTGGCTGGCGAACAGCACTACGAAATCGGCGATCAAGTCTGATAGCGAGTGAATACCATCGGCTACAAGCCCCTGGGATTTTGACATCACGCCTACGACAATCTGTGTGCACGACAGCGCGATATTGACGATGACGCTCATCCAAGTGCATCGCGAGGCTGCCGCCGCGCGGGCGACTTGACTATATCCCTCGTCTTCAGATTGTTCAGAGATCTGTTGATGATTCATGTGTATTTCTCTAATTGAAATTGATACTCGTCTCGCGCGGCAAGACGCGCCACTACTTAGTACTGGTTGCGCTTTTTATCGGGGTTGGAGGGTAAGGCGTCTACCTCAATTAAAGCAAGGTGCGATGAGTTATAAAAGTGCCTATTTATCGGTATTTAGGTCTGAGTGTAATGATGTAAATGCTAATACTTCGCGTAACTAAGTTTTCCACCTGGCTGCAGAGTTTGTGAGTCAAATAGGGATGACTCTCAACTTCACTAAAGAACAGGTGGGCCGGTGCGGCGGGGTGGGTTTCATCTCTCGAGCCGAAGCGGTCAGGCGCAAGAAAAATGCACGGAAGAATAATGTGATTGTCGTGGGGTATTTGTTTGTAATAGATGTATTGGGCGGTAAGTTCAGAACCTTGCGCTACAAAGTCCAAGGACGAACTGGTTAGCGGCGATTTTTTAGGGGGTGAGGAGGATCGCGGGTCTGAGTTTTACCTCGGTGTGCCTGCGTAGAGTAAGCAGCATGGTAGTAGATTCGGCAGGAAGCCGGGGGAGAGGGGGAATTGCGGGGAGCAAAGCGCCTCGGTCATCCTCCGGTGATTGGTGACGGTAAGATTTGCATCGTCATTTCGTAACGAGACGATGGGCAAAATATGTCACGCACCTCAATCGAGTACTAAGCCTGCGCTTGCTTTACCGGTTAGAGCTGACAGCGTTTTTGATATCAAGGATGGATATGCTGACGCGGTGGCTATATCTGCTGGCTGTTTCTGTACTGTCACTGTTGTCGATGGTATGCAACGGTCAGGTTCGAGACGTCGTGATGGATCTCGGCGCACCAGATGCAGCGCGGCCAATACGCGTGGCTATCTGGTATCCCGAAGGCGTATGTTCCCCAGAAACGTCGGGGCTGTGCCTTGATGAGTCAGCGGTTGCTCACAAGGTCATCGTCGTTTCGCATGGCAGTATGGGCGCGTCAGACGATTACGCCTGGATCGGTGACGGCTTGGCAGCCAAGGGATATATCGTCATAGGTCTCAATCATTTCGGTGAGTCCCGGGTCTACGGGGAGCAGACACAGACCTTCCGAGCGACCGGTATGGTGTGGGAGCGGGCCCTGGATGTGTCGCGCGTATTGGATGCGCTGAAAAAGCTGAGCCCCTTTCAAAAACAAGTCTCCTGGGACGATGCCATCGTCATTGGCCACTCCGCCGGTGGCCAGACGGCTGCATTGCTGGTGGGAGCACGCTTTGACCTTCAGGCGTTCGCGCAGTATTGCGGTACCGGGCAAGCAGAGGGCGACCGTTCGTGTTCTTACGCCCACGACATCAAGCGCGCGCCAAGTTCATTTATCTCATTGTTCAACGGTAACTATCGCGACTCCAGGGTCAGGAAAATCGTTCTGCTGGACCCTGCCCTAGGGCCAGCATTACTTGAGCAATCCATGGCGGGCTCGCGAGTTCCAGCGCTGGTGGTGGGGGCTCTCCACGATGATTTTTTGCTTTGGAACAGTCAGGGTGCCCGTTATGCGGCCGCGATTCCTTACGTAAAAACATTGTTGTTGGAAGGCGGAGAGGGGCACTTTGTTTTTCTCTCCGTTTGCCATCATGACGCCAAGGTCAATGACGTTCCGCTCTGTGTGGACAAGGCCGGTGTGGATCGCCAAGCGGTGCATGAGCGCTTGTTGTCCACGCTCGTTGCGTTCATTGCGCCTGATGACGAAATCCCGCTATCCGGACAACCGACAACGCCCGCGACTGCCAATGCCAATGCCAATGCCAACGTTGCGCAACTGACTGTGATGGAAATCCTCAGCTACACGCCGCGATGGGTCTTCGGTCTGTTTTTTGTGCTCTGCGCGTTGGGGCTGATGCAAACACGCACACGACGGGTGCGATTCAGCCTCGCCTTGCTGTTGCCCATTGGCATGCTCATGTTGTCCCTGTTGGGAGTTTTTCAGTACACCCGGTATTGGATCGCCGCAATTGGGTGTTGGCTCGTGGGGCTTGTCGCCGTCTGCATGATCGCTTCGCGGATAATGGATGGCGGTTTCGTGAAGTGGGATGACAGTTCGGCTCGACTGATAGTGCGTGGGAGCTGGGTGCCGCTGTTGGTAATCCTGGGGATTTTCATCACGCGCTATCTGTTAGGCGTGGCCCGTGCGCTGCAGTTCCAACCGCTCGATCAATGGCCGCTGCAGATGTTGGTGGCCGGCGGGTTGGGAGCTTGGAGTGGCTATTTCGCGTGCCGGGCCCGACGGTGCTGGCAAGCATCTCGTTCGTAGCCTTGCGCGTGAGGGTTGAGAGCATTCTGCTCGGCGACTTCTTGTTTTAAATTGAAATCATCGGCGTCAACATCAAGATACTTTTCAGCCGCTCAGGAGTCGCTTCTAACTTGTTAGCGGGGAGCTCTTGGCCCAGTACAATTGTCAATGCGTTGAGCCAGTCTCTTGAGTTTTGAGAGGCGCATTGGTCTGTTGGTAAATGCTCATCAGCTACATCCCATTTCTGTACAGGCCAATCCACCAGGGACGCTAGGAGACCATCTCTCAGAAGCTGAAACTGCTCGTAAGAGTCGTTTGGTGTCTGATTGAGTGCAGCTTTCAACTTCGCGAGGCGATGTGGCATTACCGTTCCTTGGCATTTCAGATAGGCACAACGCTACTACGCTGAGAGCATTGTTGGTTACTGGCATTCCGTCCACGCTGGATGCCTGGCCAGGCGCGGGGTACAGTCGACACTTTCCTGGGGAGGACCACAATGAAAGCTTGGCTGACGGTTTTGTCTGCGCTAATTCTCGCGGGCTGTGCGGACAGTGGGCCGATGAAGGTCGGGCCTGATACGTACACGATTTCAACCCGGGTACCTTTTGGCGGACCTGCGTCCGCGAAGGGGCAGGCGCTCAAAGAGGCGAACACATTCTGCGAGTCCCAAGGCCGAGAAATCCTGCTTGATCACATGCAGGCCAGTGAATGTGCATTACACGGCGGTTGCGGTGAGGCCGAGATTTACTTCTTCTGTCTGGCCAAGGGTGATCCGCAGTTGACGCGCCAAAAATACAGCCCCGATCCCACGCAGAAGATTGAAATCAATCAGCGCTGATCAGCCACGGCTTTTTGGTCCGGCAGCATACCTTGGGCTACAGTCTTGCCAAACCAACGAGGGAACGACATACGGATATTGATAACGGTGTGTCGGGCATCGTTCATGTGCTGTGTGGAAGATTGCGCTGGATGCTCAGCCCCTAGGCCTGCGGCCTCAAGAACACCACTGCATCTGGTAACCCGGTACCGCTCTGCTACGGCAAGCGGTGGGTAGGCGGGGCATTATGCCTTCGCCAGCGTGACCAAGCGTCTAGGTCATCAATGCGCTCAAGCACGCCGACCGGAGAGCGGAGTTGCGAGTCGATGCGTCAATGAGGGGGTTGTGTTTGGTCGGCAGGACGCAGGGAGAGGGGAGTTGCGGAGCAAGGCCTAAAATTGCGGAGCGCAAACATTAAGGGCCTGCATGAAGTTCATCATGCACGCCCTTGATATCCATGGTACCCGAAGCCGGAATCGAACCGTCACGCCCTTACGGGCGGGGGATTTTAAGTTCGCATGAGGGCACGTGTCGGGCGTGAACCTTTAAGCCCGGCGCCATCCGTAATTAACGGCGGAAGCGGAATTTTTGCCAGCCATACTTGAACCTGAAAGTTCCGGTATCTCCTCGTAGAACGTAGAGGCTGACCCTGTAAAAAGCAGTAAAACGAGAGAATCCAAGGTGTCTGATTTTTCTGTAGACCCAAACCCATCCGTGGCGATTGGTAGTTTTGGCGGGTCTCAACACGATTAACGCGTTCCTTCTGCTATGCGTAATTTGGCGCAGATGATAGCGATGTGCCCCATCTAGAGGCTGTCAAATAATAACGGTGCGGGAACTCGTTGTCGCAATAGCTGTATTGCCAATATTCATCTTGGTACTGCACCGCGCGCCCACGTAAACCAAGCTGCTGTTCACCTCTAATCTCCGCCGTTGTGCGGGGTATTTTCGTAGGGAGAAAAGTCTGACTGCAACCGGAACAGACCGGGACATCTTGGCGCGCCCCCTTTGGCGTGAGGCCCGTGGTGCAGGTCTGGACGGACAGATCGCCGTGGCCTGGACCATCCGTCACCGAGTGCTCAACGAATTCTCGCCATCACCGGTGACGGCGATCAAGGATTGATCGCGCTGTGGGTGTGCCCGGCGTATGTGAGGAGTGTTTCAAAATAGGCGTTGGTGTTCGGTCGGCAGGACGCCGGGGAATGGAGAGTTGCGGACCAGGTCTGAAAATTGCGGAACAAAAAAGATAAGGGCTCGCATGAAGTTCATCATGCAAGCCCTTGATATCTATGGTGCCCGAAGCCGGAATCGAACCGGCACGCCCTTACGAGCGGGGGATTTTAAGTCCCATGCGTCTACCAGTTTCGCCATTCGGGCGGCAGCGCGGTGCAGCAGGGTTGGGAATATATAGATCCGGGCGTCAGGGCGCAAGGTCGGAGGTTGCCTTTCTTGCACAAACACCGGGATGAAAAAGCTCGATAGATCAGTGATCTACATCGGCTTTTGAGCACAAGCCGAAGATTCCCAGGGCCGGCGAATACGCCTCATAAATGACAGGTGCGGCAATACGCCGTCACGCTGCTTCAGAGTGGACGACTCAGCAGTGGCGGCCTTGGGCATAAGCCGCTGCGACATGCGGTCCGCAACGGCGCTGGATGCAGGTGTAAGGTAGGCCGTGCAACGCTTGGAAATCTCAGGAAAAGCGAGGTGACTATGAGCGCTCCAACACTCAAGAAGCTGCATCTGAATGGGTATGACATCGTGCAGGTCAATTTCGGGCCGTGGCGGGTGTGTACGGCTCAGGACCGGTTGGCGTCCTTCGATTCCCGCGAGCAGGCGCTGGCCTATGCGGCCACGCTTTCGGTGCGCAAGGCGCGTGGCAGGCCGGGGTCCAATGATGACTGAGTGATTGATTCAGCAGAACCAAGCCCCGGCGCAACCGGGGCTTCTGCTGTTTGGGATTACACGAAGGGCTGACCACTGAAGCCGCGTGGCAGGCGCTGCAACCCTGGCAGGTCGGTCAAGTGTTGCGCCCAGGCGCTGCGCCAGTCGCTGGAGGTGTGGGTCTTGGCTGCGCGCGAAGCTCGGCGGGCGGCGTTGCGCTGGGTGCGGCGCGCTTCCTTGTAGGCCTCGGTGTTGCGGCAGGTTCGGCATTTGACGCGGTTCAGCTCGGCGCTGGAGGGGAGGCTGCTGCCGTGATGGCCGCAGGCTAAGTGCCCGGCGACTTTGAAGTGAATGACCATGTAAGCGTCTCCTTCTTGGGGGTACGCGCATCTGCAGATCCACAATGCACGCGGGGAGGGCGGGCTGCGATTGATCCCGACACCTACAATTACGACCCCGCGCTGGTCGCAGCGTTCGGTTTACGGGCCTGGCCCTTCTCAACAGCAAGGCTCGACGTTACTCTGCCTCAAGTCCAGTCATAAAAAGGAGTGAGTGATGAGCGTCGAAAACCTGCCACGTGAAGGCAGTTGCCGTTGTAACCGCGTGCGCTTCAGTGTGAGCCAGCCCCCCGTGATCACCATGGCTTGCCATTGCACCGGTTGTCAGAAGATGACCGCCAGCGCGTTCTCCCTCAGTGCGCTGATTCCCGCCAGCGCGTTCACCGTGACCCAGGGTTGCCCGGTGATCGGCGGCATCCATGGCGTGGACCGCCATTACTTTTGCCCCCATTGCATGAGCTGGCTGTTTACACGGCCCCATGGCATCGATGAGTTCGTCAATGTGCGTGCGACGATGCTGGAGAATGCCGAGGATTATCCGCCGTTCATGGAAACCTGGACCAGCGAGAAATTGCCTTGGGCCACGACGCCGGCGGTCGAGCACTTTGCACAATTGCCCGGGCCGGAGGATTTTCCACGATTGTTGCAGGCTTACGCCGAGTTCAGCGCCCGCTGAGTTCAGTCGATCAGCGCGAGCAGGTCGGTATCGCCCACATCGTGTCCGGCCTGGGTCAGCAGTGTCGTCAGCTGGCCTCGGTGGTGGGTCTGATGATTGAAAAAATGCACCAGCAGGCCGAAGAACGGCTTGTCTGCCGCGACCCCGCGCATGTTGTGGTAATGCAGGCGCAGGTCGAGGTCAGGCTCGCGCAGGCTTTGCGCCCAGTCGATGATCAGTCGATCCAGCCAGGTGCGGTGGGTGGCCAGTTCGTGCAGGTCGGCGAAGGCCAGTTGCTTGAGATCGGTGGGGGCGGCAATGCCGCTTAACGGTGCCAGCGCCGCATGGCTGGCGGGGTGCTGGGCAAAGCGTTTGAGCCACACGGTGTCGCCCAGTGTCAGGTGGTTCAGCGTGCCGAGGATCGAGCCGAAAAATGCGCGGCGGTCCATCCGTAGTTCGGCGTCCGTCAGCTTCGCGGCCGCGTCGTAGACTTTACGGTTCATCCACTGGTTGTAGGTCGCCATCAGGGCGATCTGTTCGATACGGTTCACGGGCTTTCTCTCTGTCTGGGCGGCGCGATGGCGCCATCATAAGGCGTGCCCACCCCGCGGTCATCGGGTTCCGCCAGAGGACGCCACCCCTACGAAGGCGTGACGCCTAGAAACGCAACGTGGCGCCGGTGGTCAACCATTGCGCGCGTTCAGCGACCAGGCTGCGCCCAACCACCACGTCGACGTCGATCAACGGCCCAAGGTGGAACCGCGGCCCCGCTTGCCAGGCCTGCTCAGCGTCTTTTTGGCCGTAGCGCTCGACAATCAGCGTCAACGAGTGCGCTACCCGATATTCGGCGCCGGCGCCCCATGTGAGACGCTGGTTTTGCTCACCGTCGTCATACGCGTGGGTCCAGCCGGCATTCAGATTCAGTCGCAGGGGCTCCAGCGGTTGCCACGTCAACGGCACGTTGAAGTCCGCGCCATCAAACGCATGTCGCCGGTCCAGGGCAACGTGGGCGCTGGCGGACACGGCTATCTCCAAGCGCAGGTCCTGACGTGACATTACCTGCGCCTTCACTTGCGGGCTCACTTGCGTCTCGCGGTTGGCCCGTGACAATGCCGCGCCCCATTGCACGGCGGGCAGGGCCTCGAAGGTGCAGGCAGGCGACAGTGTCTCATTGTGCGTGCCGCCGTCGTGTCGGTGGGCGCTGTACCAGGCGTCGACGTTGCATTCGCCCGGCGCATTGATCGCGCCGTCGTCGACTGCATAAGCGCCCCCTGCCGCGAAGGCCTTCGAGAGTAAGCTGATGAGCAGGACGACGCTGAGTGTGAGCCCGATAAACATCAGGTTGCGCCGTAACGCCCGCCGTTTGGCTGGCGGTAACAACAAGAGGGTATGGCGAGCGCCTCGATAGCGGGTAACCCTTTCAGAGGGTTGGCGGTGTTTTTTGTACATGTTGTGCCTCGCTTGAATTCAGCTTTCTACGGTCAGCACCGAAATGCCGCTGGCTTTGGCCTGACAGACCAGCTCTGACGTGTCATCGCCACCGGGCAGGGCGATGACCACATCAGGGCGGCTGTCGGTCAGCATGAAATGGTTGCGCTGGCGTTCCGCCTGCTTGCCGTGGCGTTGCCAATTGGGCGGATAACGCACCACGTCGATGCCGATTTCCCGCGCCCACTCCTCGATCTCGCTGCCGAGGAACTGGTTGCCGCCGTGGATCAATACCTGCACCGGGCGCAGGCGGTGGTAAGCGTCCAGCACGTGGCGGGAACGTTGGGTGTCGGCGTAATGACGACCTGCACAGATCAACACGCGCATGCTTGAAATCCTTGTAATGCACGGTGGCAGCCGAGCGACCGCCACCGTCTGAACGGCGGGAGTGATCAGTACCACTGCTTGAAGCGGCGGATGTAGATCGTCTTCATCAGTTGAGCCACGCAGCAGTAGCTGAGCAAGGTGCCTGCCAGCCATGGGAAGTAAGCCAGCGGCAGCGGTTGCAGGCCCACCAGGGTGCCGAGCGGCGAGAACGGCACATAGATCCCCAGGGCGATCACCACACCGGTCATCAGCAACACCGGCCATGCCGCGGTGCTCTGGAAGAACGGGATCTTGCGGGTGCGCAGCATATGCACCACCAGGGTTTGCGAGAGCAGGCCCTCGATGAACCAGCCGGACTGGAACAGGGTCTGCATCTCCACGCTGTTGGCGGCGAACACGTACCACATCAGCGCAAAGGTGGTGATGTCGAAGATCGACGAGGTTGGCCCGATCCACAGCATGAAGCGGCCGATGTTCTTCGCGTCCCACTTGCGTGGCTTGGCCAGGTATTCCTTGTCCATCTTGTCCCACGGCAAGGCCAGTTGGGAGATGTCGTACATCAGGTTCTGCAGCAGCAGGTGGATCGCCAGCATCGGCATGAACGGAATGAACGCACTGGCCACCAGCACCGAGAACACGTTGCCGAAGTTGGAGCTGGCGGTCATGTTCAGGTACTTCATGATATTGCCGAAGGTTTCGCGGCCCTTGAGCACGCCTTCTTCCAGCACCATCAGGCTCTTTTCCAGCAGGATGATGTCGGCCGATTCCTTGGCGATGTCGGTGCCGCTGTCCACCGAGATCCCCACGTCGGCATCGCGCAGCGCCGGCGCATCGTTGATACCGTCACCGAGGAAACCGACAGTGTGGCCGTTGGCTTGCAGGGCCTTGAGCACCCGCGACTTCTGCAGCGGTGTCAGCTTGGCAAACACCGTGCGCTCTTCCACGCGGCGCAGCAGGGTCGCATCGTCCATTGCTTCGATGTCCACGCCGAGCAGCGGCTGGCCTGGGTCGAGGCCGACCTGGCGGCAGATCTTGCTGGTGACCACCGCGTTGTCGCCGGTCAGCACTTTTACCGCTACGCCGATCTGTTGCAGCGCCGCAATCGCCGGGCCTGCGGTTTCCTTCGGTGGATCAAGGAAGGTCAGGAACCCCTGGATCACCAGGTTGCGCTCATCGGCGGTGGTGTACTGCCGGCGCGCCAACGCGTTCGGGATATTGCGGGTGGCCACCACCAACACGCGAAAGCCGTCTTCGTTGTAGTCATTGGCAATCGCCAGCAACGCCTCGCGACGCCGCTGATCCAGCGGCACCGCGGCGCCGGCTTCGATCACGTGGGTGGCAATGCTCAGCATCTCTTCCACGGCACCCTTGCACACCAGCAGATGGTCGCCGGCGGCGTCCTTGACCACAATTGACAGGCGACGGCGTACAAAGTCGAACGGCAATTCATCGACCTTGCTGTAGGCAAACGGCGCCTGGAACTTGGGGTTTTGTGCCGAGAACTGCACCACGGCCTGGTCCATCAGGTTCTTCATGCCGCTTTGGTGATAGCTGTTGAGCCAGGCCAGCGACAGCACCGCGTCGTCACGCTGGCCAAAGGCGTTGACGTGGTGCTCGAGGATGATCTTGTCCTGGGTCAGGGTGCCGGTCTTGTCGGTACACAGCACGTCCATCGAGCCGAAGTTCTGGATCGCGTTGAGGCGCTTGACCACCACTTTGCGCTTGGCCATGGCGGTGGCGCCCTTGGCCAGGTTGGCGCTGACAATCATCGGCAGCATTTCCGGGGTCAGGCCGACGGCGACCGCCAGGGCAAACAGGAAGGCATCGCCCCAGTCACCCTTGGAGAAGCCGTTGAGGAAGAACACGATCGGCACCATCACCAGCATGAAGCGGATCAGCAGCCAGCTGACGCTGTTCACGCCGCGATCAAACGCGGTCTGCGCCCGGGAGCCGACAATCGCCTTGGCCAGCGAGCCGAAGTAGGTGCGCGGTCCGGTGGCCACCACCACGGCTTTGGCGCGGCCGCTGACCACGTTGGTGCCCATGAAGCAGATGTTCGGCAGGTCGAGCAAGTTGCCCTGGTCGGCGGCAAGGGTACTGGCGGACTTTTGCGTCACGTCCCCCAGCGTGTCGTATTTTTCCACGGGCAAGGCTTCGCCGGTCAGCACCGCCTGGCTGATGAACAAGTCACGCGATTCGATCAGGCGGATGTCGGCCGGGATCATGTCGCCGGCCGACAGTTGCACGATATCGCCGGCCACCAGTTCGCGCATCGGCACTTCGCGCAGGGTTGGCTGGGCGCCGACCTGTTCGCGGCGTAGTACGGTGGCGGTGGTGCGGACCATGGCTTTGAGCGTTTCGGCGGATTTGGCCGAACGGTGCTCCTGCCAGAACCGCAGCAGGCTGCTGAGCAGGACCATGGTCATGATGATGATGACTTTGGTCAGGTCGACTTCTTCACCGGCCTGCAACGGCAACCAGTAATCGGTGACGAAGCTGATCGCGCCCAGCGTCAGCAGCACATAGATAAACGGATTGTTCAGCGCCTGCAGGAACTGGATGAATGCGTGAGGCGGCTTGTCATGGGCGACTTCGTTATGGCCTTGCTGTTGCAGGCGTGCAGTGGCATCCAACTCGGTCAGGCCATCCAGAGTGGCTCGCACATTGGCCAGGGTGGCCGACAGGCCGTTATGGGCTTCGCGGGCGGCCCGCATTGATAGCCGAGCGTCGGCGTCGGTGCGGTTTTTGTTGGGCTGTGGCGGTTTTTTAACGGCGCTCATGGTGTGTACTCCTGTCGCCAGTTCTCGACAAAACATACCCGGTACTGACCTGATGACAGGCGAGCGAAAGCATGCCGAGCCGCGGACTTCGCGATCGGTTCAAATAAGGTGTTGAATAACTTTCAATGGGCCCGCTAAGTGCGCGTTAGTTACTGCGCGCGCAGCGGGCTACTACTGGAAAGGTTCATAAAAGAACTCCAGGGTATTGATCAGAAAGTTGCTGTTTTCAAGCGGTCAAGCGGCGCGAGTGCCCAGGTAAAGAGCGGGCATCAGGCGGGCTTCAGCCAGGTTGGAAACGTTACGTCTCTGTGGGTCTTGAGGGGCGGCGTGAGCCCAATGCTGCTGCAGTCGGCCAGTCGTCGGGCAGGCACGCCAGTGCGCCAGCGGATGGGCCGGGCGCATTCGAGGGGAGGGTACGGCAAAGGCCGGGCGGGCAACACAAACGCCTGCGGGCGCTCGGCACAGCTTGGCGCGCAGGGTCGCGGCCAGCGTTCGTACATCTTTTACAACAAAGGTTTGGAAGGTCATAACACACCTCGGGACCGGACGGGCGACCGGCGAGGCAGTTACGGTGGAGCACAAGCTCTAGCGCAGCTTACCGGACCGGAGAGGCAAGTCCTGTCATCTTCTGGGTTGGGCGCCCGATGCCCGCCAACGCGGTGCTCGGACAGCGACTAGATACTGTGTCCATTGGCTTCTTTTGTGAGGTTTAAAAAAGGCCCCAGTTGCGGGCAGGGGCAATCTACTCAGCCAGTTGCGGAATGTCAACGCATGATTAATTAAAATGCCAAGTGTTCAGAGTCTATTCAGATAAAACATATTCACAAGTTACCGGGCATATATAACTTCATATGCCTTGCGCGGCGAGAACGGCGAGATAGATCAAGACTACACCGCATGCCGCGTAACTGATGCGTTGCCAGGTCGGCGAGGCGTTCTTGCGCAGCAGATTGACCAGTGCGGCCGTCAGAAAACACGACAGCACCGAGGCCAGCATGAAACCGCCGAAAAACATCAGCGTCTGCGTGTGGCTGGGCGTAGCCCCGACGATGCCCGACAACGCACTGCCCAACGCCCCCCAGTACACAATGTTCTTCGGGTTGGCCAGCGAAATGGCTGCGCCCACCGCCAGCGCATTCGTGCCGGAGCCGGCCGGTGCACTGTCGGCTGCGGGCAAACGCCAGGCGTCGAGCAGGCTGCGCACGCCGAGCCAGGCGAGGTAGAGCGCGCAGAGGAGGGTCAGCGGCACGCGCACGGCGTCATGCTGGATCAACAGCGCGATGCCGGTCAGGCCGATCACGGCCCACACCGCATCGCCGACCAGCGAACCGACCTGCACCAACAACGCCGGGGTGAAACCGTGTTGCAAACCACGGCGCAAGGTCTCCGCCAGCACAGCGCCGGGGGACAGGCAAAACACAAAACCGAATACCAGTGCGTAAAAGAAGATCGCCAGCATCCCTATGCTCCATCAAGTGATGGCGGGCAGTGTGCTGGCGCACGCACGCGTTGTCTTGGACCAGATTGTGCTGTTCAGCGTTTCGCCACACTCTGATAGCGGCCAGGCGTGAGGCCATAGGCGGCGCGGAAATGCCGGTTGAGGTGGCTCTGGTCGGCAAAACCGAGCTGATGGGCGACCTCGCCGGCCGCCATCCCACTGCGCAACAGGCCTTTGGCGCGGCGCGTGCGCAATTGCATGGCCCATTGGCGAGGGCTGAGCCCGGTCTCTTTTTGAAAGGTGCGCAGCAGGTGGAACTTGGACAACCCCAGCGCCTCGCCGAGGTGGTCCAGGGGCAGCGATTGATGCAACTGTGCGGCGAGCAATTCCTGGGCGCGGCCGATCAGGCTTTTTCCGGCTGCCGCGTTGCCGGGCAAGCGCACGCCGCTGAGGCGGACCACTTCTCCCAGCAGCACAACCAGGGCGTCTTCGTTCAGCTCGCGGACCAGAACGTCGCCGCTCGATGCGCCTTTTGCCACAACCGCCAGGCGCCGCGCCAGATCCGGCTGGAAACACAACGATCGATCGAATTCGACATGCGCCAACCCCAGGTCGGCGGCCAATTGCTCGGCGCTGACGTACAGGCTGACAAACTGCCACGGCGCGCCTTCCGCCGCACCGCCGCCCTGAATCTGCCCGGGGTTGTACAAGGTGATGGCGCCTGGCCCAGCCACGAATTCGCGGCGGTCCAGCCACACGTTTTCTTCGCCCACCAGGTTCACGCCGATCACGCATTCGTCGTGGCTGTGGCGGGCAAAGGTCAGGCCGGAGCAGTGGACGCTGTTGATTTCGTAGTCGCCCAGCCAGGCGTGTTGCAGGGTGCTCATGGGGTCGGCTCAGTCATGGGATGGACGTGAGCATACGCCGTCAGCCAGGCTCAGATCGACCGTTGATTGACCCGTTGCGACAGTTCTTCGGCGCTTTCCCTGCGCTCCGAGTAGCGGTCGACCAAATCCGGACGATCACGCAGCAGCACGGTGAACTTCACCAGTTCCTCCATCACGTCGACAACGCGATCATAGAGCGCCGAGGGTTTCATGCGGTCCTGATCATCGAACTCCATGAACGCCTTGGGCACCGAGGATTGATTGGGGATGGTGAACATACGCATCCAACGCCCGAGTACGCGCAGTTGGTTGACCGTGTTGAAGGACTGGGAACCGCCGCACACTTGCATCACCGCCAGGGTTTTGCCCTGGGTCGGGCGGACCGCGCCCAAGGACAACGGCACCCAGTCGATTTGCGCTTTGAACACCGCCGACATCGAGCCGTGTCGTTCAGGGGAACACCAGACCTGGCCTTCCGACCATTGCATCAGTTCCAACAGCTCCTGCACCTTCGGATGCTCACGCGGGGCATCATCGGGTAATGGCAAGCCGCTCGGGTCGAAAATGCGCGTTTGTGCGCCCAAGTGCTGCAAGAGGCGCGCGGCCTCTTCCACCAGCAGGCGGCTGAACGAGCGTTCGCGGGTTGAGCCGTAGAGCAGCAGAATGCGCGGCGGCCGACTCGAATCGAGCGGGCCGGAGGTGATTAGCGACGCGTCCAGATTGGGCAGGGTACTCATGGTTACTCCGCCTGCAACAGCGCAATGCGCTCGAGTTCGGCTTTCAGTTCGCCAGGGTTGAGGTCGGCAAAGGGCAGCGCGAAAAACGCCCGGCAGCGTGTGGCGATGGTGCGCAGCGTGGCGTCGAATGCGGCTTGGATGCTCGCCTCGTCGCCGTCGACATCCGAAGGGTCTGCCAACCCCCAGTGCGCCTTCAGCGCCGGGCCGAAATACACTGGGCAGGCTTCACCGGCGGCCTTGTCGCACACCGTGATCACCACATCCGGCGGGCTGCCTTCAAAGGCGTCGTTGCCCTTGCTGTACAAGCCCTGCGTGCGGATGCCCGCAGCCTGCAAGGTGCTCAGGCTGCGGGGCAGCACCTGGCCCTTGGGGAAGCTGCCGGAGCTGACCGCCTCAAACCCTTCTGGCGCCAGGTGGTTGAACATCGCTTCGGACAAAATGCTCCGGCAGCTGTTGGCGGTACACATGAACAAGACTTTCATTGGCGTATGTCCTTCAGAGGCTAAGACGCAAGGCGAGGGCGGCGAGAGTGATCAGCAACACCGGCAAGGTCAGGACGATGCCGACCTTGAAGTAGTAACCCCAGGTGATGGTGATGCCTTTGCGCGCCAGGATATGCAGCCACAGCAGGGTGGCCAGGCTGCCGATGGGGGTGATTTTCGGGCCGAGGTCGCTGCCGATCACGTTGGCGTAGATCATCGCGTCCTTGACCACGCCCGCGGCATGGCTGGATTCGATGGACAGCGCACCGATCAACACGGTCGGCAGGTTGTTCATTGCCGAGGACAACAATGCCGTCAGCACCCCGGTGCCCATCGCCGCGCCCCATACGCCGTAGGTGGCGAAGGTGTCGAGCCAGGTCGCCAGGTAAGTGGTCAGTCCGGCGTTGCGCAGCCCGTAGACCACCAGGTACATGCCCAGGGAAAAGATCACGATCTGCCAGGGCGCTTCCTTGAGCACTTTGCGCGTGGAAATCTTGTGGCCTTTGGCGGCGATCACCAGCAGCAACACCGCGCACACTGCAGAGATCGCGCTGATGGGAATCCCCAACGGTTCCAGGGCAAAGCAGCCGATCAGCAGGATACCCAGCACCCACCAGCCGGCGCGAAAAGTGGCGCGGTCGTGAATGGCGCTGGCCGGGTCCGCCAGGTCCGCCGGGTCGTAGGTCTGCGGAATATCGCGGCGGAAAAACCACAACAGCACCGCCAGGGTGGCGGCGACGCTGACCAGGTTCACCGGCACCATCACCGCTGCGTATTCATTGAAGCCGATCTTGAAATAGTCCGCCGAGACAATGTTCACCAGGTTCGACACCACCAGCGGCAGGCTCGCCGTGTCGGCGATAAACCCCGCGCCCATGACGAACGCCAGGGTCGCCGCCGGAGAAAAACGCAACGCCAGCAGCATCGACATCACAATCGGCGTGAGGATCAGTGCCGCGCCGTCATTGGCAAACAGCGCCGACACCAACGCGCCCAGCAGCACCATGTAGGCAAACAACCGCCGGCCGCGACCACGGCCCCAACGGGCCACATGCAGCGCAGCCCAGGCAAAGAACCCGGCCTCGTCCAGCAACAGGCTGATGACGATCAGCGCGACAAAGGTGCCGGTGGCATTCCAGATGATGTGCCACACCACCGGGATGTCCGCCAGGCTGATCACGCCGCAGGCCAGTGCGAGGATCGCGCCCAGGGTCGCGCTCCAACCGACACCCAGGCCTTTGGGCTGCCAGATGACCAGGATGATGGTGAAGATAAAAATCGCAATTGCGACAAGCATGAATAAACGCTCCGATGGCTCAACAGCAGGTGCTGGCTCGTTGTGGTCTGTCGCCCATTGCATCAAGACGCAGCGCGTCGTTTTGCAACCATGGCTGGTTGGCTTGCAGGGTGGTGTCCAGCACGTGAGTCACCCAGTCGGGCAGTGCCGGATTGATGCGGTAGTAGATCCATTGCCCTTGGCGACGATCCTGCAGCAACCCGCAGTTGCGCAGTTGCGCGAGGTGGCGGGAGATTTTCGGCTGGCTGTCGTCAAGTGCGTGGATCAGTTCGCACACGCAAAGTTCGCCTTCGCGCAGGATCAGCAAGGTCATTCGCACGCGAGTGGCATCGGCCAGGCATTTGAATAGGGTTGGAGGTGAGAAAGGGACTGACACGGTCAAGGCCTGCTCGTATAGGTATATCCGAATATACGTATTTCCATATGTTTCAGTCAAATCCTGTTTCAATTGATATGGATCAAATGTCTGGAAACACGCCACAAGTGATTGAAATTAAAATGAAACACAAATGTCCTAAAGTGCCTGCCCATAGCTGATGAAGGAATACCACGCGTGACCCGTGCCACTCGCAATCTGCGCAAGACCCTCGATTCCGTCGCGGAAAATAACGAAACCGCGGCGTTCGATCTGATGCGTGCCGTCGAAAAACTCGGCGATGAAGTGCTGCGCCAGCGCTTGCTCAATACCATCCACCGTCTCAACCAGGACGCCTATGAACTGCGCGAAGCGCGGGACTCGGTGGAACTGGTGTCGGTAAGGCTCGCCTGAGCAAGATCGTTCAAGACAACCTGCATATTGCGCTGGCATGCTTGTCGACTGTCTGTCGATGAGCGGTTCCCATGCCTACTGCTTTACCTCACTACGCCTTCGCCCGTGGCGCGATTGCTGTCATTCCGTTATCCCTGGCGTGCGCGCCCTGGGGCTTGCTGGCCGGCTCAATGGCCATCGAAGCGCACTTTTCCCCGCTCGAAGCCCAGGGGCTTTCCACCATCGTGTTTGCCGGTGCCGCGCAACTGGTGGCCATCGGCATGGTCAAGAGCGGCGCCAGCCTGATCTCCATCTTGCTCACGACTTTGCTGCTGACCTCACAACATCTGCTGTACGGCATGCACCTGCGCCCCACATTGTCCGTGCTCAAACCGCGCTGGCGCATGAGCCTGGGTTTCCTGATGACCGATGAGTTCTTCGCCCTGGTCAGCCAGTACGACCGCGAAACCTTCAACCGCTGGTACGCACTGGGTGTTGGCCTGACGTTCTATATTGCCTGGAACCTGTTCACCCTCGCCGGCATTGTCCTGGGCAAGAGCATTCCTGGGCTCGAACACCTGGGCCTGGAGTTCTCGATTGTCGCGACCTTTATCGCGTTGATCACGCCCGTGGTGCGCGATGTGCCCACCGTGGTGTGCGTGGCGGTGGCGCTGTTGTGCTCGGTCGGCTTGAGCTTCCTGCAGTGGGAGTCGGCCGTGGTGGTATCGGGTGTGTTGGGCATGAGTGCAGGGTATGCCTGCAAACGACTGGGAGTCGGGCAGGCATGATTTTTGTGATGATTGTTGCAATGGGCTTGATCGTATTTTTTAACCGCTACCTGTTTATCGAACCGCGCCTGCCCGTGCGGCTCACCCGCGGTGCGCGGGAGTTTCTCGGGTTCGCGGTACCGGGAATGCTCACGGCGATTTGCGGGCCGATCATTTTCTTTGCCGACCACCGGCTCAACCTGAGCCCGGCCAACCCCTACCTGCTGGCCGGGATCTGCGCGGTGGCGCTGATGGTCTGGACGCGCAATGTGCTGCTCACCGTGCTGTTGAGCATGGCGTTGTTCTACCTGTTTCGCTGGTGGTTCTAAACACACCGGCGAAAAAAAGCCCGCGGGAGGGCGGGCTGAAGGAGACTTCTAAAAATGAGCCCGGCCATTATCGGTGGCGCGTTCTCCTGTCACAGTGAAACTAAATTCATTCGGTGGGCGGCGTCGGCTTCTTTTTCGCCTTGGCCTCGGCCGCCAGGCACTCCAGCGCGAACTGCTCGGTGTAGGTCATCTGGATCGGCGTACTTTCGCCTTTCACCGTGCGCTCGCCGTCGAGAATGTAGCGAATGCGCTTGTCCGTCACGCCAATGCGCTTGGCGATCCACGTGGGCGTCTGGCCGATGCGGCTGATCAGCTTGTCGGCATAGTCGGTGGATGGGTTGTAGCGTTCGGCATTGGGTGTCATCGGTTTTCCAGGTAGAAGCGAACTCGCAAGTAGGCGACAGGGTGACGTAATAATCCGTGAGTGTCGCCTGCTAATGGTAGAGTCGCGTTTTTTTCCAAGGAGCGATGGCATGCGGAAACTGGTAATTGGCGCATTGGTACTGGCAGCACTGGCCGGCTGCGCGGGCTCGAAAATGAACGCGGCACGCACCGGCACGCCCTACAAGACCTTGGCGTCGGACAAGGCTGCGCTGGTGGTTGCCCAATGTATCCAGTTCGGCTGGCAGGACGAGGCGGTGTTTGGTGTCGACGCCGGCGGCTTCAAGGAGCCGATCGGGGCGGGCGGTTTCACGGTGTACACCACCGGCGGCGATTACTTTGCCGACGTGCGCAGCGCAGGAGCCGGTTCCTCTGTCGATTACTACACCGCCGAAGACTCCATGGTCGCCAAGCGCCGTTTGGCCGCACTTGCGACTTGTCTGTAATCCGTTGCCGTAGTGATTTTAGGAAATGCCCGGCGGGACAGTTGCAGGGCATTATCCTATGATTCCCCCGCTCGCTCGACGTAATAGCTCTTTACCAGTACACGGATGTCGAGGCCGTCACGTCGGGCGAGCCTCCCTGATCATCAGCGCGGCATATAACCCAAGTGCCAGCGCCGGGGGATCTTCAGTGACACCAGGCCCAAAACCGCAGCCAGCGCCCCGCTGACCAGCAGCGCACCCAAGCCCATGCGGTGCTCGAGCAACGCCCCGATCACCGCCCCGATGAACATCCCCGTCCAGGGGACCAACTGCACGCGCCACCCGTTGCGGCGCTCCCCCAGCAGCCAGCGTCCCAACCCGCGACCAAAGCGTGACAGCGCGCCGGTGACGTAGGTAAGCCCCACCGGCAAGCCGTTGACCTCTTCGACGGCGGCATTGAGCATGCCCATCGCCACAATTGCCGCGAGCAAGGCGGGCAGCATATCGGCGAACGGCCACAGCGCGCCGCCGCAGAGCAGCGCCGCGATGCACAGCAGCAGGGGCAGGGCGTGACGGCCGCTCATGCGGCTGACCACGATACCCAAGGCGTTGCCGACCACGAAGGTCGCGACCAGCAACAGCAGGCGCCCGGTCAGGCCCAGGTCACCTTCGCTGATTGCTACCGCCAGGCGCGTGGTGTTGCCGCTCATGAATGAGACAAAGTCGCCGCTGGCCATGAAACCAATGGCATCGGTCATGCCCGCCAGCACAGACAGGCTGGCCACCAGCATCATGCCGACACGACCCCGCCATTGCTGTTGACGGGCGAGTACGACGTTGGCGTAGGGCTTTTGGGACGAAGGCAGCATCGGGCCGGGTTCCTCGGTGAGATTATGCGGCCACTACCGTAAGGCGCTTTGATGTCTGGCGCAATGACCTCAGGCAGCTTCCAGCCTCCAGCCAGCGTCATGCCAGACCAAAGTATGAGAGGACTCGATCGCCTGTAAAAAACTCGAGGTGTGACACTCCCATTGCGTAGGTAATGTCCTTGCAGGTCGCGGGGCAGGTCGGCGGACGGCAGGTTACAAACAGATCAGGCCGGTCTGTCTGATTGACTGCAACGCAAGACGCTGCTGCCACAAGATTTCGCGGCTACGCCAGCACCGCCACCGCCTTGATCTGTGCCCACAGCGTCTGGCCGGGGTGCAGTTGCAACTGGTCGCGGGAGAAGCGTGTGATCCGTGCCAGCAACGGCGTACCGCCGGCATCCAGGCGCACCAGCACATGGGCGCTGTTGTCCGCCGCAATTTCCTGGGTGACCGTCACCGGCAGGCGGTTGAGGATGCTGCTGTGGGCTTCGGCCTGTAAGTTGAGGCTCACGTCCCGCGCCTGCACCTTGACCCGCAGGGCTTTGCCCAAGGCCAGCGGCGTATGGGCGACGCGCATCTGCAAGGCACTGCCGGGCAGTTGCAGGGTCAGCAATTGATAGTGCGCGTCGTAAGCGCTTACCGTGCCATTGATCACCACACCGGCGTCGTCGCCCAAGGCCAAGGGCAAATCCAGCCGCGCCAGGGTTTCACCGATGGGGCCGCTGGCCAGGGCCTGGCCGTCGCGCAGCAACACGATGTGATCGGCCAGGCGCGCCACCTCGTCCTGGGCGTGGCTGACGTAGAGCACCGGAATGTCCAGTTCGTCGTGCAGGCGTTCCAGGTAAGGCAGGATTTCACCTTTGCGTTGGCTGTCGAGTGCCGCCAGCGGTTCGTCCATCAATAACAGGCGCGGGCTGGTCAGTAGCGCGCGGGCGATACCGATGCGCTGGCGCTCGCCGCCGGACAAGTGCTGCGGATGCCGCTCAAGCAAGTGGCCGATGCCCAACAGTTCGGTGGCCTGGGCCATGTCGACGCGACGTTGCGCACGCGGGATGCGCTTGAGGCCGAATTCCAGATTGGCGCGCACCGACAGATGGGGGAACAGGCTCGCTTCCTGGAACACATAGCCCAGCGCACGTTTATGCGGCGGTACGAACAGCCCGTTGCGGCTGTCTTGCCAGACTTCGTCGTTGACCTGGACAAAACCGTCCTTGGCACGTTCCAGCCCGGCAATGCAGCGCAGGCAGGTGGTCTTGCCGGAGCCGGAATGCCCATACAGCGCGGTGACGCCGCGACCGGGCAGTTGCAGGTCCACTTTCAGGGCAAAGGCGGAATACGTGAGGTGCAGGCGTACATCGATCATCGGCATCAGCTCCAGCCCATCTTGGTTTTACGGCTGGAGTAGAGCGCCAGCAACACGAGGAACGCGAACACCACCATGGCGCCGGCCAGCCAGTGCGCCTGGGCGTATTCCATGGCTTCGACGTGGTCGTAGATCTGCACCGAGACGACCCGGGTCTTGTCCGGGATATTGCCGCCGATCATCAGCACCACCCCGAACTCGCCGACGGTATGCGCAAAGCCGAGAATCGACGCGGTGATAAACCCCGGGCGGGCGAGGGGCAGGATCACGCTGAAGAACGTGTCCCAGGGGTTGGCGCGCAAGGTCGCGGCCACTTCCAAGGGGCGTGTGCCGATGGCGGAGAAGGCGTTTTGCAACGGCTGCACCACGAACGGCATGGAATAGATCACCGAGCCGATCACCAGCCCGGCGAAACTGAAGGTCAGGGTGCCCAGGCCCAGCCATTGGGTGAACTGGCCGAAGTAACCGTGCGGCCCCATCGTCAGCAGCAGGTAGAAGCCGATGACCGTGGGCGGCAGCACCAGCGGCAGGGCGACCACCGCGCCGATAGGCCCGCGCCACCAGGAGCGCGTGCGCGACAGCCACAGGGCAATCGGAGTGCCGATGACCAGCAGGATCACCGTGGTCAGTGACGCCAGTTTGATGGTCAACCAGATCGCGGAAAAATCGGCACTCGATAGCGGCATTTAGAGCTCGTAACCGTAGGACTTGATAACGGCAGCGGCTTTCGGCCCTTTCAGGTACTCGACCAGCGCCTTGGCAGCGGCGCTGTCTTTGCCCTTGTTGAGGATCACCGCATCCTGTTTGATCGGGTCATGCATGGACGCCGGGACGATCCACGCCGAACCGCTGGTGACTTTGCCGTCTTTGTAGATCTGCGACAAGGCCACAAACCCCAACTCGGCATTGCCGGTGGAGACAAACTGATAGGCCTGGGTGATGTTCTGGCCCTCGACGAGCTTGTCCTTGAGCTTCTCGGTCAAGCCTTCCTTGGCCAGCACTTGGGTGGCGGCCAGCCCGTAGGGCGCGGCTTTCGGGTTGGCGATGGACAGGTGCTTGAACGCGTTCTGCTTGAGCACATCGCCCTTGGCATCGACATAACCTTCCTTCGCCGACCACAGCGCCAGGGTGCCGACCGCGTAGGTAAAGCGCGAACCCTTGACGGTATCGCCTTCGGTTTCGAGTTTTTGCGGGGTGGTGTCGTCGGCGCTGAGGAACACTTCGAACGGCGCGCCGTTCTTGATCTGGGTATAGAACTGCCCGGTGGCACCGTAGGCGGCGATCAGCTTGTGACCGGTGTCCTTCTCGAAATCGGCGGCAATCGCCTGGATCGGTGCGGTGAAGTTGGCGGCGACGGCCACCTGGACTTCATCGGCGTGGACCGCAGCGGCGGTGACAAGCGCAATGACGGCCGCCAGGCCGGGGCGAATCAAGCGTGGGAGGCTGAAGGTCATGGATAGCTCCGTATGAGAAGGAAAAAAGCCAGTATTGAGCGCTGCCGGACCATGGGGGGCGGTCAAGCGGTGTATGTATAGGTATATAGCGAAAAAATGGCAAGGGGAATCCGCCGGCCCCGCGCTGACATTTCCCGGCGGCAACGGCCCGCCTCCTGACAGCCAATGCACGGGAACCCGTTGATAGTGCAGCTCCTTTAGCCGGCAAAGGAGCAAGTGCCATGCAAAGGGAATATGCCTATATCAACGTCGGTGCACCGAACAACCTTACCAGCGAGGCCGCCGTGAAAGCCTGGCTGGACCGCGTACTCAGCGCTTCGGCACTGGAACCGCAGGCCAAGGCGCTGATCACCACGCAATCGTTGATACCGGTGGAGTTTTCGATCCTGGAGGAGGGGGCCGAGCCGGGAAGTCCTGCGTTGATTGTCGAGCGCCAGGAAATGCCCCTGTGGAAAATCCTCGACAAGCGCTTCACCTGGCGCGCGAGTGTCGGAAAAAACCAATCGACTGACAGCGTGCAGGTCAATGTCCTGTTTCCCAAGTTTTACGGGGCATTGGCCCAACGCTTGACGGCCCATCGATACTTTCTCGACAGCCTGCGAGTGTCAGGCCAGGCCCAGAGTGTCGAGTGGGAAGAGCGTGGCCTGGCGATCGCGACACGGCCTTTGCTCAAGACCGAGGTGGTGCTGTTCTCCGTGTGGGGGGCCAGTAAGCGCCTGCTTGCGGATATCTGGTTCGATCTCCCGCTGATTTCCCTGGGGGCCGGGCAATGGCCCAGGGCGATTGGCACCGGTTGGCCGGGGATGCGTATTGGCGCACGCAGCGGCGATCACATTCGTTATTCCGATGAGCCCGGCAAAAACACGCTGTGGGTCAAGCCGTTCGGCGAGGCGGTACTCGACGCCGATTTCAGCATTTTCCCGCGCTGGACGCCCCGTGCCGTCCTCCTCGCCGACCAAGCGCTGAAGGCCGACGAAGTGATCGAGGTGACCCTGAGCGCAATGCCTTATCAGGCCGATGAGGAGCGCTACATCATCGAGGTTCCGGCCTCGCGCCGCGCCGCTGCGGATTGGCACTACTATCTCAGCGTCTACATGAGTTACCGCTGCCCCTGGGTCAACTGCGGCGTCTTGCAGGAAGACGGCGGCATCCGGCTGCAGAGCGAGCGGCCCAATCAATGGTTCGTGCGCTGCGATGCCGCGCGGCTGTTTATAGCGGTCAGCATTCAGCCCCGCGAACGTACCGGCTGGAAGGCCCCCACCGCGCCCCCGACGCCCGAGGCAACCACGACCCAGGCCTGGCAAAAATGGGATGGGCTGAGGGAGAGCGTGGGCAATAACAAGATCGCCAAAGACTATATCGAATCGTTGATCGATCGCTGCCTGAAGAAGTCCGGTTTGTCTCAAGACACCCAGCAATTGTTCAAAAAAGAACGCCAATTCAAGTTCAAATACCTGATAGGCCACCCCACATATTCTCCTGGCGTGAGTGCATTCGTGCCGCCACGCTACAAGTACTTTTCCTTTGAACAAGTGCTGTTGGGTGAGCCGCAACGGCGTGCGTACTTCCAGGAAAAACTCAGTGCCGTGCATGTGCAGGGGCAAGCCTTGCCAGCGTCGCAAGTCGCGACATTGACCGGGATGCGCGACGTGTTGCTGGCTGACTTCCTGGCGGATATCGATGCGCTGGCCGCCAGCGACGACTACCAGAAACTGTTCGGCGAAACCTGTGACGCCCTCGCCAGGGTGCGGGTCGCACGCTACCTCGCGCAAGTCGATGCAGCCGACGAAGACTTGCGAGGGTGTGCGTTCCGCTACTTGAAAGGCGAGTTGAAACCGCGACTGCTGCTATTCAACGAAGCGGTGGTGCCCAATGCGATTGTGCTCAAATTCAACTCACAGAAGGCATTGCTGATATCCCTCAACTTCACCGAGCTCAAGTGGGCGGTCTGGGCACCAAGCACCACCGCCGGGCAACCCTCGGAGGTGTTGATGCGATTTGTCGCGGAACATTCCCCTTTCCCGCAGAAAATGAACCTGGTGCCCCAGGATTTTTTTCCGCAAAAAAAACGCTATGGCTACCATTACCGGCGTTTCGCCCCGGAGCCGGTGTCCTTTCGTGATACCCAGCACATCAACGCGCAATTGCAATTGGCGGCCATCGCAGATATCAAGGGGCAGGTCGACTACGCAGTGTTTTCGTCCGACGAAGAGCGGCGCCGGGTAAAACTGGCGATGTTCAAAAGTGTCGCCCGTGCGGTGTCCGGCCTGGTGACGGCGGCCGTCGGGCCTCTGAGTGGGTTGGGCGCGCTGCTGCTTTCCGGCATGGCGCGCTTCATCGCCAATGTCGGTGATGTCGGCCTTACGTATGCGTTGGCGCAAAATACCGATCGTCCCGAGGACTACGCCCACTACATCCATGAGTGCAAGCTGGGGGTGCTATTGGCGATGGTCGACCTGGGGGCCGACCTGCCCAGCGCCAATGCCAAGTTGCGCATATTGCTCAAGCAGTCGACGCTCGGCGGTCGGACTGTCGCGCCGATTCTGAATGCGCCCATAGACTACGACGTCCCGATAAAGTTGAAACAGACCAGTGAGTCCGAGACTTTTGTCTCCACGCCATTCTGGTTGATCGACCTGCGCCAGCGCATGGAAAAATCCTTCGACGACCGGGGCAAACGCGCCGAACTCAAAGGTTACCTCCAGGCAACCGCCACCTGCGGTTATGCCGAGGCGAAAAGCTGTTCCGACTTTTTACGCAGCCAACGCTGGGAGACACAGGCCGTCGGCGTGCTGATTTTCTCCGAACTCGGCGATCAGCGCCCGCAAACGCATTTTGCGTTGTCGATTCGGGATGCGACGGACACCGCGATGGTCGATTTCAGCCTGGGCGACCTCGATGCCTCAATGAACGGTCGCGGCTATTTCGGTACGTTGAAAGGCTGGGAGGACTGCGTGCGCGGGTTGCCGGCCTTGGAGGGCGCGTTGGTGATTTACAAGTTTTATCCGGATTTTGCCAACGCAAGCCTGGAGGTTGACGGGGCGTTTGCGCTGGGCATCAGTTGGAGCCCCTTCGTCAATGGCGGCGATTACAGCGTGCTGTCGTTTCCCCTGGATTTCGTCTGCGGGGTTCGCGAGCAGTTGGAGCGTGTCTGGGCCCAGGTCTTTCACCAGTTGCCGATCAATGCATCGCTATCGCTCAATGAACCGGCGACCTTCAAGCAGTCTGAACTGCTGGCGCAAGTCAGCAACCTCAGCGGCCTGGTCGACGAGGCGGAAGGGCTATTGCGGCGCACCATTGGCGTGCAGGCGATCGGTGAGTTACGGGCCTTGATGCTGGGCTTCCTTCAGGCATGGCGTAACGAACCGCGGGGCGGCTATCGAGAACTGATGGAGGGCGTGATGGCTGAGGAGGCAGACTTGGTCAACCAGGCATTGATCCACCTCGAAGCCCTGCAGGCCGGTTTGCCAAGCACGCTCGCGAGCGCGCAAAACGCGCTGGTCGATTGTGTCGACTGGGTCGCGGTGCGGGCCGGAATCGACGACGATGCGTGGCGACTGTTATTTAAACAACAACTGGAACTTCATGTGTCAGGCGAGCAGGCGATGGTGGATTTATACACCGCCGCTGAACTGGACGCGCTGTATGAACAGCTCGCCCGGGGCCAGCAGCGCGAGTGTCATCACCAGCGCAGCTCTGGTTATGAGCGACTGACCATGACCAGTAGCCGGGCGTTGCTGGGGATAGGGTTGGGATTGATCCGCAAGATGGCCCAGGAGCGCCAGGCCGAATGCTGTTTCGCGCTGATCATGGCGAGCCAGCCCTATGACGACAGCAACGAACACTTTGCCCGAGTCGTATATGGCATCTGTGCGTTGCGCCAACAGCGGTTTACTGTGTTGACGCCGCTGCATGAACGTCGGCTCAGCGGCCTTCCACCCGCAGAGCCAATACTGATCTGACGTGCGTTACCGAGACAGCCGGCTCAAGGCTTGTTCTGCCAGCCAGGTGGTTAGTTCGCGGGTTGCGAACGGATGCCGCAGGCCCACCGCCTGGCCCGCCCACAGGTTGCTGAAGCCGGCTTCATCCTTGGCCTTGAGTGGCAGCAACGCACCGCCGGCCCTGGGGAAGGCCGGGGCCAGCGGGTTGATCGCGCTGAGTTCTCGCATCACCCGGTTGACGATGCCGCGTGCCGGTCGGCCGGTGAACAGGTTGGTCAGCGCGGTTTCGCTGGCCTGGGCGTGGCGCAATGCATGGTGGTGCGAGGGGCTGACCGTGGCTTCGGGGGTCAACAGGTAAGCGGTACCGATCTGCACTGCCGAAGCACCCAAGGCAAAGGCGGCTGCGATGCCGCGTGCGTCAGCGATACCGCCGGCGGCGATCACTGGCACGCTCACGGCGTCGACGATCTGCGGCACCAGCGCCATCAAGCCGATCTGGCTGTTGAGGTCGTCGCTGAGAAACATACCGCGGTGGCCGCCGGCTTCAAGGCCCATGGCGATGATCGCGTCGCAGCCATGCTGTTCCAGCCAAATCGCTTCTTCGACGGTTGTGGCCGATGAAAGTACCTTGGCGCCGGTCGCTTTGACGCGGTCGAGTAAGGACTTTTCCGGCAAGCCGAAATGGAAACTGACCACCTCGGGACGGAACGCTTCCACCACTTCACAAGCCGCTTCGTTGAACGGCGCACGGTTGGTCACCGGCGTCGGAGCATCAAAGTCGGCGCCCAGTTCGCGGTAGTAGGGTTGCAGCAGGTCTTTCCAGCGCCGATCACGGGCGTCGTCCGCCTCGGGCGGTTGATGGCAAAAGAAGTTCACGTTGATCGGCCGCGTACTGGCCTGACGGATAGTGCTCAACGCATCGCGCAATTGCTCGATACTCAGCGCCGCCGCCGGCATCGAACCGAGCGCGCCGGCCTCGTTGGCGGCGATGACCATTTGCGCGGTGGTTGCACCGGCCATGGGCGCCTGGATAATCGGTACCTCGATGCCCAGCAGATCGAGAATGCGCGTGTCTGGCCAGGTGCTCATGGGATGCGTCTCCAGCGTTGGTAAGAGTTTTCGCTGTTTTAGCAGGGCCCTTGGCATCCGGCCAGTCTGTTTTATTCACTGGACGCAGCCTGGGTTTCGTGTAGTGGCGCGGGCTGTTTTAGCGGTCGCGCTCGCGTTCCAGCAACTGGCGCTTGCGCTCCACACCCCATCGGTAGCCCGACAACTCGCCATTACTGCGCACCACGCGGTGGCAGGGAATCGCCACTGCGAGGCGATTGGCGCCACAGGCCTGGGCCACAGCGCGAAAGGCGGTGGGTGCGCCAATCCGTTCGGCGATCTGCGCGTAGCTGGCGGTGCTGCCCACCGGGATGTCGCGCAAGGCCTGCCATACCCGTTCCTGAAAGGCCGTGCCGCGCAGGTCCAAGGGTAAGTCCAGGCCCAGGGCCGGGGCTTCTATAAACCCCACCACCTGGGCGACCAATTGTTCGAAGGCCGGGTCCGCGCCCAGCAGGTCGGCGTTGGGGAATTGGTCCTGCAGGTCGCGCACCAGCGTGTCCGGCTCGTCGCCCAGCAGAATCGCGCACACGCCGCGATGACTTTGCGCCACCAGAATCGCGCCGAGGGAACATTGGCCGACGGCAAAATGGATGTGAGTATTCGTGCCGCCGGCTTTGTAATCGCTTGGCTTCATGCCAAGCAGTTGGTCCGCCGATTCATAGAAGCGGCTGTTGGAATTGAAGCCGGCGTCATACAGCGCGTCGGTGACGGTGTTGCGACCTTTGAGCCCCTTGCGCACTTTGCGTGAGCGCTGGGCGCTGGCATAGCCCTTGGGGGTGAGGCCGGTGACAGACTTGAACACGCGGTGGAAATGGAACGCACTCAGCCCGGCTTGCTGTGCCAGTTGGTCGAGGCTGGGCGGGGTTTCGGCGTGTTCGATCTGCCGACAAGCGTTGGCCACCAGTTCGGCGTGACGCGCCGCGCGTTGCGTCTGGTCACCGGTCGCGCGTTTGCTTGGGCGATAGCCTGCCGCCTCGGCCTGTTGAGGTGTCTCAAAGAATTCGACGTTTTCCGGGCGCGGCAAGCGCGAGGCACTGCTGGGACGGCAATACACACCGGTGGTTTTTACCCCATAGACAAACAGCGCGTCGGCCTGAGGATCACGGGCGAGGATCGCTGCCCAGCGCGGGTCATGTTCGTTATTCATTGCCTGCTCTCATGACGGGTCACGGCCAGATTAGTCGTGTCGCGGCGGCCTGGCACTCTGAAGCTTGCGGTCAAATCAGCCGGCGGTGCGAAAGGTCAGGTTGATGCGTTGCGGGCCCATGACCGGATGCGTGCCGTCCTTGACCGGCATGACTCCGTGGAAGCGCAGACGATCGACCCCGCCCCACACCACCACATCGCCATGGAACAACGAGATTTTTTGCGGCTTGTCGCTGCGTGCATGGCCGCCGAACAGGAAGATCGCCGGCAGCCCCAGCGACACGGAAACCACCGGCGCGGTATAGCAGCGTTCGTTCTTGTCCTGGTGCAACGACATCTTCGCCCCCGGCACATAACGGTTGATCAGGCAGGCATCGGGCACAAAATCGCTGAACCCGGCGTCGGCCGCCGCGTGTGCCGCCAGTTGGCGCAACGTTTCGGGCATGGCTGGCCAGGGGTGGCCACTGCGCGGGTCAAGCGCGGTGTAGCGGTAGCCGCTGGGATCGGTGGTCCAACCCAGTTCTCCGCAACTGCTCAGCGCGGCCGACATGGTGAAACCACCGGGCGTGACCATTTGCCGAAACGGCGACTGAGCCAGCACGCAGCGCAACGCTGGCAGAAGATGCTCAATCCAGGGCAGGGCATAGCCCCTCAGAACGTGGGACTGTTCGCCAATCTGCTCACGCCCTGCGGGTTGTTGCAGGGCGTCGTCGGCGAACAGGTCGACGGTCGGGCCGGGCATGGGCTTACAGCGCCTTGCTCACGTTGATGTCAGTGATTTCATCGCTGGCGTCGTGAATCTTCGCCAGTACTAGCTTGGCTTCTTCGACGCTGTTGCTGTGCAGTTGGGCAAACTCAAAGCGGCGTTCGCCGTTGAGTTTGTACTTGATGACGTATTTGGTCGTGGTCACAGCTTTTTTCCTGTCGAGTGTTCGGGTCAGCTCAATTTGCTGTTGGTGCGACGAACGATGCGGATCTTGTGGGACAGCGCAGGTTTGCGGGTAACGCTGATGGCGCGGCGCGTCACAACGTCCAGGGTGATGTTCCAGAAACCGGTGCTCGGTGCGGTGATTTTTGCCGGGAACTTGTCGAACGCGCCGCCGTGGTAGGTGTGACGACCGCCATTCTTGAAACTGCGAAAATTCGCATCGCTCATCAGACGAATATTACAAGTCTGTGAGCATTCGATGACGACAATATCTCCCTCGTTGAGGTGCTCACGCTGGTGGATGAATTTCATGGGCGGGTGTCTCCAGAAGGGCTTTTTCTGAAAAATCAGAACGATACGTAGGTTAAGATAGAGTTTATCAGCCCCAGCGCGTTTATTATCGGGCCGTCGTCGACGACTTCGACAATTTAAAACAGTTATTTACCGAGTTATCAGGGATAAATCCTACGTGGGCGGGAGAAAATTACCATCCCCGCTGTCCTAGGGTCTTTATCGGAGGTTTTATATGAAGTGGAGTGTGTTGGTTCTGGCCTTGGCGATAGGTGGGTGTGCTTCGGTTGCAGATATCAAGCAGACCCCCCCGACCTTGGCGGTCATTTCAGGGAAAAAACCGCAGGAATATGCCGCCTGTGTGGTACGCAAATTGTCGACTACCCGCCGGCCGCCGCAGATCGAGCCGCATAAAGACGGCGTGCAGGTGATTGTTCCGCAGAAATTCTCCGCTGACCCGTCGGCTATTTTCGAGATTGACGAGCGCTCCAGTGGCAGCAGCATCAAGCTCTACGAGAGCATGTCCAATGTGCCGATCCGCCCAGGCGATGTGAAGAAGGCCGGGGAGGACTGCATTTCCGGCTGAGGCCGCGCGTTTACACGGTCCGTTTGAATCCGATAAAAAAGCCTGACCTGCCATTGCGGTGTCAGGCTTTTTTTTGCGCGCGTTTTCGCAGTTGTCGTGACGGGAAGGTTCTCCTACCATTTGTAGGCTTATGACATAAACGCCTAAATATATAACTATAAAAAATGGAGCCGTGATGATGTCTCTGGAACGAGTACTGATAGGCAGTGCGCTGATGTTGCTGCTGGGCAATGCCCACGCGCTGGATGGGAAGAAGATATTCACCGAGGGCGGCTCGCAGCCGGGCGCCATGCCCTGCGTAGCCTGCCATGGTGCCGATGGCGCGGGGCTCGCCGCCGCGGGCTTCCCCAGGTTGGCGGGGTTGCCGGCCCTGTATGTGCGTAAACAGTTGGAAGACTTCAAGCGCGGCACGCGTGCCAACCCGGTGATGCAACCCTTGGCGAATGCCCTCACTGACGCCGAGATCGACGCTGTCAGCCAGGCGCTGGCGGCGATGCCAGGCGCCGTCCCGCAACCGATCCATCGCAGCGAGATGCCTATCGGTGCTGCGCAAAAGCTCGCCCAGCAGGGCGCGTGGGAACGGCAAATTCCGGCATGTGCAAGTTGCCATGGTCCTGCCGGTACGGGTGTCGGCGACACGTTCCCGCCTCTTGCCGGTCAGCCTGCCACCTACCTGGCAGCACAGTTGACGGCCTGGCAAAACGGCACCCGTCACAACGACCCGAATGACCTGATGGGCCACATCGCAAAATCCCTGACGCCGGATGAAGTACAGGGCGTGGCCCAGTATTTCGCCTCACTGAAACTGGAGGCCAAGCCATGAGCCCGTTTGTTTTAGTTCTAGGACTGTTGGGTCTGCCGTCCGCCCACGCCGCTACGATCGCCATGGAAGACCAGTCGCAGTTGCAGCCTTCTGCCGGCCATGCGGCTGTCAGTCAATTCCAGCCGCCCCAAGAGAGCGAGCTGCCTGACAATGCCTACGGCAAGCTGGTCAAGGAGGGCTACGCGTTGTTCGTGGATACCAAACGCCTGGCGCCGACATTCGTCGGTAACGGGCTCAACTGCAGCAATTGCCACCTGGATCAGGGCCGCCTGGCCAACTCGGCGCCGCTGTGGGGCGCCTACCCGATGTATCCGGCCTATCGAAAGAAGAACGACAAGGTCAACACCTTTGCCGAGCGGTTGCAGGGGTGTTTCCAATTCAGCATGAACGGCGGTACGCCGCCGACCGCTGATAGTCGCGAAATTACCGCGCTCTCGGTGTACGCCTACTGGCTGGCCAGCAAAGCACCGTTGGGCGTGGAGTTACCAGGCCGTGGGTATCCCGACGTGGCCCAACCGGCCAAGGGTTATGACCTGTCCGGGGGCGCGCAGGTTTACAAAGGGCAATGCGCCGTCTGCCATGGCCCCGAAGGGCAGGGCCAGAAGGTCGGTGACAGTTACGTGATGCCACCGTTGTGGGGGAAGGACTCCTACAATTGGGGCGCCGGCATGCACCGCATCAATACTGCGGCGTCCTTCATCAAGCACAACATGCCGCTGGGCAAGGGTGGCAGCCTGAGCGACCAGCAAGCCTGGGACGTAGCGGCCTACGTCAACAGCCACGAGCGACCGCAGGACCCGCGCCTGGTTGACGGTTCCGTGGAGAAAACCCGGGTCAAATTCCACGCCAACGATGGGGTCAATCTCTACGGCCAAACCGTAGAAGGCGTGTTGATTGGGCAGGGCATCCGTTAGACTCACGCCCAATCAACGCAAAAATGCCGCGCAAACCCTCGGTTTGTGCGGCATGTGTCTTTTTTGGGAAGTCTTTCATGAAGCGTGAACACGTCAGGGCTCGCCAGGCCGAAGGTCAGATATCGGCCACTCACATCATCCAGAACCCGGCTGACCTCGGGGAATGGATCGTATTCTTCAAGAAAAGCGGCGGTCGCAGTTTTTTCCTGGTGGACGATCAGGATGAAGTCGAATCTTTCTCGCGCCTGGATGAGCTGGTGGAGACCGTCCGTGGCCTGGGTATCAAGTTTGCCGATATCCAGCTGTAGATGTAGCGCTTACTTGCAGACCACCACCACACTGCGGCTTTTGAAGTTGCCCACGTCCTGGCCCAGGGTCTTTTCACTTTCCTTGAGCGAAGGCGTGCCTTCGGTACCGACGATACGGTAGCCGGTGCCCGCACAAGAGGCGTCGGCCTTTTCGTAGCAACTGGCCCAGGAATTGGCTTCGCCCGAGCAGTCGATGGTCAGGCCTTGTTCGCCGTTTTTCAGGTAGACATCAGACGTGGTCGTGCAGCCGGCGAGCGCCAATACTGCAGTGAGTGCCAGAATCTTGTTCATGTGTGTTCATCATCGAGGGTGTTGGAGGGCGCGCTGACACTGTCGTGGGGCGTTTCGACGAGACTATAGCGAACTGCCATCTACGTATAGACATGTCTCGTTCTGAAAGTCAGGTGTAAGCCTATTCCAGTGTTATACAAAAGATACAAAAAAGCCCCGTTCACCGGGGCTTTTTTACGCAGCTTCCAAGGCTTACTTGCCCTTCGGTCGCTTGCTCGATGCGTGGCCCGCTTCATCCACAAACACTTCTGCAACCGCAGTTGCCTGGCTCTCGGTCGCGAATGCGCCAGCGACGCTGTCGCCGTGGAAGTTGATCAGGTGCCAACCGTCCGCTCGCTTTGTGATCAGGTAGCCGTTCACGCCTTTGGGTTCTGACATCTATTAACAATCTCGTGGTCTGGTTCAAGGGCGTAATGATAGCGCCAATTGTCGCGCCACCGCCCAAGTTATTCCAGGTCAATGTTTGCGGCGCCAAAGCGTGCTAAAAGGGTTGCAGCCCTTTTCAAGCCACAGGGCTACGCTGTTTTTGTCGGGGTATTGGTGAAGCTCTTTGTAGGATTGGCGGAACTTACGCCGACATTTTTTCTCTATGATGACATCGCAACGCCAGCAGGACCCATTGTAAGGTGACTGCGGCCTGATTAGACTGCGCCGAATTCCGTACGCACAGCCCTTTGTAAGGACCCATATGATCAAGAAATGCTTGTTCCCAGCAGCCGGTTACGGCACTCGCTTCTTGCCAGCGACCAAGGCCATGCCCAAAGAGATGCTGCCGGTGGTGAACAAGCCACTGATTCAGTACGGCGTCGAAGAGGCACTGGATGCCGGTTTGAATGAAATCTCTATCGTTACCGGCCGTGGTAAGCGCGCGCTGGAAGACCACTTCGACATCAGCTACGAGCTGGAAAACCAGATCAAAGGCACCGACAAGGAAAAATACCTGGTCGGTATCCGCAAGCTGCTCGACGAGTGCTCGTTCTCCTACACCCGTCAGACCCAGATGAAAGGCCTCGGCCACGCCATCCTGACCGGCCGTCCGCTGATCGGTGACGAACCGTTCGCCGTGGTACTGGCCGACGACCTGTGTGTGAACCTGGAAGGCGACGGCGTACTGACCCAGATGGTCAAGCTGTACCAGAAGTACCGTTGCACCATCGTCGCGGTTCAAGAGGTCGATCCTCAAGAAACCAACAAGTACGGCGTGATCGCCGGCGACGACATCGGCGATGGCCTGATCCGCGTGCGCGACATGGTCGAGAAACCAGCGCCTGAAGATGCTCCGTCGAACCTGGCGATCATCGGTCGTTACATCCTGACCCCGGATATCTTCAAGCTGATCGAAGAAACCGAGCCGGGTAAGGGTGGCGAGATCCAGATTACCGACGCCCTGTTGAAGCAGGCCAAAGACGGTTGCGTGATCGCGTACAAGTTCAAGGGTCGTCGTTTTGACTGCGGTGGCGCCGAAGGCTACATCGAAGCGACCAACTTCTGCTACGAGCACTTCTACAAGACTGGCAAGGCTTACTGATTCACGGTTGCCCGCCTGTTGTAAGAGAAAGCCACCTTCGGGTGGCTTTTTCGTTTTTCGCCCCCAACTAAGTCGGTATGCTGATTGCCTGCCGAGGAGAGTGAAATGGCCTACGATTTTGACCTGTATGTGATTGGCGCCGGTTCCGGCGGTGTTCGTGCTGCGCGCTTTGCCGCCGGTTTTGGCGCCAAGGTGGCCGTGGCGGAAAGCCGCTACCTGGGCGGCACGTGTGTGAACGTCGGCTGCGTGCCGAAGAAACTGCTGGTCTACGGCGCGCATTTTGCCGAAGACTTCGAGCAGGCCAGCGGTTTCGGCTGGTCCCTGGGGGAGGCGAACTTTGACTGGGCGACCCTGATCGCCAACAAGGACCGCGAGATCAACCGCCTCAACGGCATCTATCGCAACCTGCTGGTCAACAGCGGTGTGACCCTGCATGAAGGGCATGCGCGACTGGTCGACCCGCATCAGGTGGAAATCAATGGCGAGCGCTTCACGGCCAGGCACATCCTGATCGCGACCGGCGGCTGGCCGCAGATTCCGCAGATACCGGGGCATGAGCACGCGATCGGTTCCAATGAAGCGTTCTTCCTCAAAACGCTGCCCAAGCGCGTGCTGGTGGTTGGCGGTGGCTATATCGCCGTTGAGTTCGCCGGAATTTTCCATGGTTTGGGTGCGCAGACGTCTTTGCTGTATCGCGGCGACCTGTTCTTGCGCGGTTTTGACGGCGCGGTGCGCAAGCATCTGCAGGAAGAGTTGACCAAGCGTGGCCTGGATCTGCAGTTCAATGCCGATATCGAACGGATCGACAAGCAAGCTGACGGCAGCCTCAAGGCCACCCTCAAAGACGGGCGCGTGCTGGAAACAGACTGCGTGTTCTACGCCACCGGCCGTCGGCCGATGCTGGATAACCTGGGCCTGGAAAACACCGGGGTCAAACTGGATAAGCGCGGTTTTGTCGAAGTGGATGACCTGTACCAGACCGCCGAATCGTCGATCCTGGCGATTGGCGATGTGATCGGTCGCGTGCAGTTGACCCCAGTGGCCCTGGCCGAAGGCATGGCCGTGGCGCGTCGCTTGTTCAAGCCGGAGCAGTATCGCCCGGTGGACTACGCGATGATCCCGACAGCCGTGTTCAGCCTGCCGAACATCGGTACGGTCGGTCTGAGCGAGGAAGATGCGAAGGGCAAAGGCTATAAGGTGAAGGTTTTCGAAAGCCGTTTCCGGCCGATGAAGCTGACATTGACCGGCTGCCAGGAAAAAACCCTGATGAAACTGGTGGTCGACGCCGACACCGACAGGGTCCTGGGTTGCCATATGGTCGGCCCGGACGCCGGGGAAATCGTGCAGGGCTTGGCGATCGCGCTCAAGGCGGGCGCGACCAAGCAGCATTTTGATGAAACCATTGGCGTACACCCGACGGCGGCCGAAGAGTTCGTCACCATGCGAACGCCCGTGGCCGACTGATCAGGTGCTGGGCGTTGCCTCGGCGGTCGCTGCAACGGCGGCTGTCAGACGCAACGCCTCGATGCTGGCCTGAGCCTTGATCAGGTCCAGCTCCAGCGCCTTGTTGGCCTGCTGGAATTCGCTCAGCGCGGCTTGGCGTGACTGACTGTCTTGCACCGCGACCCGCAGGCGTTCCTGGAGCAGGGTGCGTTCGCTGTCGATCTGCTTCAACTGTTCGCTCAGGTTGAGTTGCTGCGCCTGGTCCTTGCGCACTTGCTCCTGCAGTGCTGCCAACTCCTTCACCGTCACCCGATGTTCGATCAGCAGGCGCTCGTTGTCGCGGTGCAACTGGGTGATCTCGTCCTGGCGCACCATGGCGCTCTGCTGGGCCTGGCGCAGTTCCGCCTGGACCTGTTGCACCTGGCCTTCGTGGCGTCGCTGCTCCTGTTCGCGCTGCTCTTTGATGGCGTTGCGGTAATGCTCCAGGGCATCCCGAGCGTGCAGGTGTTTGTCTTCCAGCGAGCGAATCTGTTCGTCCTTGTCGCTGATGCGCAGCTCGTAGTCACTGCACGCCTGGCTCAACCCGGCGTTACGGGTTTGTTCGGTCTGCAGGCTGGTGCTGGCGGTTTGCAGGGCTGCGCTTTCTTCGGCAAGGGCCGCGGCCTGGATATCGAATTGCTGTTGCAGTTGGTTGTGGGCTGCTTGCAGCGTTTCGAGCTGGGCGAGCAGGGCGGTTTTCTGTTGTTCGAATTGCGCCAGGGCCAGGTCGATGGGCTCTTGGGCTTTCTCTTTCAGGCGCTGGGCAAGCCGTGCCACCAGTTCGCCGAGTTCATCGTCGATGGGCGCTTCGGTGATGGTCTGCCGCGTTTCGCTCTCGTCCAGTTCCTTCAAGTAGCGATGAATCGTGGTTTTCGAGCCGGTATTGCCCATTTCGATGCGTACCGCATCAATGCTGGGGTTTTCGCCGCGGGCGAGGATCGCCAGGCGTGCCGTTTGAACGACTGCTTTGTTTATGCCGCCACGAGCCATGGGGTCTCCGTCGATTTAGTACTGTGGTACATGGTATGTATTTACGTATCATATCATGAATAAAAACGAGTTAAAAATCATGATCTAACAGATGGGATATTGGCGTATTATCCCGTGTCAGCGCGGTTTTCACCGTGAGTGCGCCCTATCAGCAGTACGAAAAGGCTTTCATGAGCGATCTGGATCGTTACCTCAACGCCGCTACCCGCGATAACACGCGCCGCAGCTATCGCGCAGCCATCGAGCACTTCGAGGTGAGTTGGGGCGGATTCCTGCCCGCCACCAGCGACAGCGTGGCGCGTTACCTCGTGGCCCATGCCGGGGTGTTGGCGGTGAATACCTTGAAGTTGCGCCTTTCGGCATTGGCGCAATGGCATACGAGCCAGGGTTTTCCCGACCCGACCAAGGCGCCGGTCGTGCGCCAGGTGCTCAAGGGAATTCGCGCCGTACACCCGGCGCGGGAGAAGCAAGCGCAGCCGTTGCAGCTCAAGCATCTGGAACAGGTGGTTGCGTGCCTGGAAGGGGAGGCGCGCGCAGCGAGCGAAGCCCAGGACCCCGCCCGGCTGTTGCGCGCCAAACGCGACAGTGCATTGATCCTGCTCGGCTTCTGGCGCGGCTTTCGCAGTGATGAGTTGTGCCGATTGAGCATCGAGCACGTTCAGGCCGTGCCCGGGGCCGGCATCAGCCTGTACCTGCCACGCAGCAAAAGCGACCGCGACAACCTCGGCAAGACCTACCAAACCCCGGCATTGCTGCGGCTGTGCCCGGTGCAGGCCTACAGTGAATGGCTCAGCGCTTCGGCGCTGGTCCGCGGCCCGGTGTTTCGCGGGATTGACCGCTGGGGCAACCTGGGCGAGGCGGGGTTGCACCCCAACAGCGTGATCCCGCTGTTGCGCCAGGCCCTGGAGCGTGCGGGTATTCCGGCCGAGCACTACACCAGCCACTCCCTGCGTCGGGGCTTTGCCACGTGGGCCCATCGCAGTGGTTGGGATTTGAAGTCGTTGATGAGTTACGTCGGCTGGAACGACATGAAATCCGCCATGCGCTATGTTGAAGCGACACCCTTTCTAGGCATGACCCTGGCAACTGCGCCGCTGATTTGAGGTTTCTTCTATTAATACTGTCGGCTGATAGAGAAAGCCAATCGCGAGCATCAGGTTTGCCAATGAGCCATCGGCCAAGAGAGTGGGTAGGATTCACTTCATCAACTTACCAACCCCTGACGGAGAGTCAACGATGCCTATCATCAACAGCCAAGTAAAACCGTTCAAAGCGACCGCCTACAAAAACGGCAACTTCGTAGACGTGTCTGACGCTGACCTGAAAGGCAAATGGTCCGTAGTGTTCTTCTACCCGGCCGACTTCACCTTCGTTTGCCCGACCGAGCTGGAAGACCTGGCTGACAACTACGCCGAATTCCAGAAGCTGGGCGTCGAAATCTACAGCGTTTCCACCGACACCCACTTTGCCCACGCTGCCTGGCACAACACCTCGCCAGCCATCGGCAAGATCCAGTACACCATGATCGGCGACCCAACCCTGACCATCTCCCGCAACTTCGACGTGCTGATCGAAGAAGCCGGCCTGGCAGACCGCGGTACTTTCGTGATCAACCCAGAAGGTCAGATCAAGATCGTTGAACTGAACGACGGCGGTGTTGGTCGTGACGCTTCCGAGCTGCTGCGCAAAATCAAAGCCGCTCAGTACGTCGCTGCCCACCCGGGCGAAGTGTGCCCAGCCAAGTGGAAAGAAGGCGAAGCCACCTTGGCTCCGTCCCTGGACCTGGTCGGCAAGATCTAAGTCTGTGACACATCAAGGGCGGGATTCCGCACCTAAGTAAGCTGCAACCGCCCTCAAAAACGCCCGGGCGAGATTCGCTCGGGCGTTTTTTTTACCAAATTCAAAGGAATCGCCCGTATGTTGGACGCCAATCTTAAAGCTCAGTTGAAGTCATACCTGGAACGGGTCACCCAGCCGATTGAGATCGTCGCCTCCCTCGATGACGGCGCGAAATCCCAGGAAATGCTTGCACTTTTGCAGGACGTAACCAGCCTCACCACGCTGATTACCCTGAAAACCGAGGGTGACGATGCACGCAAGCCCTCGTTCTCCATCAACCGCCCGGGTGCCGAGATCAGCCTGCGTTTTGCCGGCATCCCCATGGGGCATGAATTCACTTCGCTGGTGTTGGCCCTGCTGCAAGTCGGTGGCCACCCGTCGAAGGCCAGTGTCGAAGTGATTGAACAGATTCGCGCGCTCAAAGGCGAGTTCAGCTTCGAGACTTACTTCTCGCTGTCATGCCAGAACTGCCCGGACGTGGTCCAGGCGCTGAACCTGATGGCCGTGCTGAACCCGAACATCAAGCATGTGGCCATCGACGGCGCGCTGTTCCAGGCCGAAGTCGATGAGCGCCAGGTCATGGCCGTGCCAAGTGTCTACCTCAACGGTGTGAACTTCGGCCAGGGCCGCATGGGCCTGGAAGAAATCCTCGCCAAGCTCGACACCAGCGGTATCGAAAAAGCCGCCGAGAAGATCAGTGCCAAAGCGGCATTCGATGTGCTGGTGGTCGGCGGTGGCCCGGCCGGTTCGGCGGCGGCTATCTACGCTGCGCGCAAAGGTATCCGTACCGGTGTGGCAGCCGAGCGTTTTGGCGGCCAGGTGCTGGACACCATGTCCATCGAGAACTTTATCTCGGTACAGGAAACCGAAGGGCCGAAACTGGCCAGCGCGCTTGAAGCTCATGTGCGTCAGTACGACGTGGACATCATGAACCTGCAGCGTGCCAGCAGCCTGGTGCCGGCGAAAAATGCCGGTGACTTGCACGAAATCCGTTTTGAAAGCGGTGCGACGCTCAAGTCGAAGACGGTGATCCTGGCTACCGGCGCCCGCTGGCGTGAAATGGGCGTTCCGGGCGAGCAGGAATACAAGGCCAAGGGCGTGTGCTTCTGCCCGCACTGTGATGGCCCGCTGTTCAAGGGCAAGCGCGTAGCGGTGATTGGTGGCGGTAACTCCGGCGTCGAAGCGGCCATCGACCTGGCCGGCATCGTCAGCCACGTTACCTTGCTCGAATTCGACAGCAAGCTGCGGGCTGATGCTGTGTTGCAACGCAAGCTGTTCAGCCTGCCGAATGTCGACGTGATCACCAGCGCACTGACCAGTGAAGTTAAAGGCGATGGCCAGAAAGTCACCGGCCTGGTGTACAAGAATCGCGACAATGGTGAGTTCACGACCATCGGCCTGGAAGGCATCTTTGTGCAGATCGGTTTGTTGCCCAACACCGATTGGCTCAAAGGCACCGTCGAACTGTCGCCCCGGGGCGAGATCATTGTCGATGCGCGTGGCGAAACGTCACTGCCGGGTGTATTCGCTGCCGGTGACGTGACCACTGTGCCGTACAAGCAGATCGTGATTGCGGTGGGCGAGGGCGCCAAGGCTTCGCTGAGCGCGTTCGATCACCTGATCCGGACCTCGGCGCCGGCCTGAAGTCCGCGCCGTAAATAAAAAACCCCGTGTGTAAACATGGGGTTTTTTATTTCAGGATGGTTTCGGTAGCGTATTTTGCTGGGCTGCGCCACTGCCCGATACACAAGGTCTGCACCTTCAGTGCGGGTTTTATTTTTGAGACATCACCTCAAACGCCGCCGGGTATCGGTTGCCCGAGATGTTTTCGGGCGAGAACGTCGCTTCGAGCCAGGTGCATTCCTCTTCGGTCAATTTCAGGCGGGTCGCAGCGACGTTCTGCTCCAGATGTTCGAGGCGTTTCGCACCGGGGATCGGAATGATGTCGTTGCCCTGGGCCAGCACCCAAGCCAGGGCGACTTGCGCAGCGCTCACTCCTTTTGCGGCGGCGATTTCTTCGATCACGCTCACCAACCTGCGGTTTGCCTCGATGTGCCCAGGCTGGAAGCGCGGCAGATTGTGTCGGAAATCTCCCGCTTCCAGCGTGGCGGTAACGGGCGCCTTGCCGGTCAGGAAGCCGCGGCCGAGCGGGCTGAACGGCACGAAGGAAATGCCCAGCTCGCGGCAGGTGTCGAGAACGCCATTGGTTTCGACATCACGCGTCCACAGAGAATATTCGCTCTGTAACGCGGTGATCGGGTGGATGGCGTGGGCTCGGCGCAATGTCTCGGCAGAGACTTCGGAAAGGCCGATCGCGCGAACCTTGCCCTCGGTGACCAGTTCGGCCATTGCTCCGACACTCTCTTCGATGGGCACCGCTGGGTCGACACGGTGCAGATAGTAAAGATCGATGACGTCGGTATCGAGGCGCTTGAGCGAAGCGTGCGCGACGGCCCGGGCATTTTCGGGACGGCCATCCGTTCCGGTGATTTCACCGAAATCGTTCCGATCCCGGTTGTAGATGAAGCCAAACTTCGTCGCGATGACCACGCGTTCCCGATACGGCTTGAGCGCCTTGCCCAGAAGTATCTCGTTGCGATACGGGCCATAAACCTCGGCAGTATCGAAGAAGGTTACGCCAAGTTCGACTGCACGATGCAGTGTCTGGATTGAACTGGTTTCATCTTGGACGCCATAGGCCTGGCTCAGTCCCATGCAGCCCAAACCGATGGCCGAGACGTCGATTTTGCCTAATTTGCGATGTTCCATAACGTGTTCCTCTGTGAAGTTAGCCGGAATACGAACAGGGTAGTGCGAGCGACTAGCGCTGATAATCCGTGCAAGCGAGATTGTGTTGATCTAAAATTTAGAACAATGGACAGAACACAGCTTTCCCAACTCGTCGTTTTCGTCGCCGTCGCCAAGACAGGCAGCTTTCGCGCGGCGGCCGATCAACTCGGCATCGCGCCTTCTGCGGTCAGCCATGCGGTCTCCACGTTAGAGGGCGCCTTGGGGCTGCGCCTATTGGCAAGGACCACACGCTCGACACGCCCGACAGAGGAGGGCGAACGCCTTCTGGCACGGGTCACAGGCCCCCTCGCCGAAATCGAAACCGGGTTCGCGGAAGTTACGGAGGATGCTGTTGCGCCTTCTGGTCCCTTACGGATCACGATGCCGCTCCTCGCTGTCCAGGAAGTCATCATGCGTCGACTGCCGGCATTCGTGGCGCTCTATCCTGCGATTGAGCTCGACATTCGCGTTTCGGATACGTTTGAGAACATAGTCGAGGAAGGGTGTGACGCCGGGATCAGGCTCGGGGAGAGCCTGGAGATCGACATGATCGCGGTACGTGCTGGTGGGGCACGGCGCGGCATGATCGTTGGGGCCCCGGCTTACTTCGCCGGGCATCCCAAACCTCTGCACCCCCGCGACCTGGCCGCACACAACTGCATCCGCCGCAGGTTCCAGAGTGGCCGTATCTACCGCTGGGAATTGGAGCGCGACGGGCATGCCATCAGTGTCGGGGTGAACGGCAATCTGATCCTGCCACAGCAGGAACTGATGAGGCAGGCCGCCCTCGACGGCATTGGGCTGGCTTTTTTGTTTGAGGAAAGCGTTTTGGCCGATGTCCGCGCAGGCAGGCTGATTTCCGTCATGGAAGAATGGTGTCCACCCTTCGATGGCTTTTATATCTACTATCCTTCCCGGCGACTGATGCGTCCTGCATTGCGGGCCTTCATAGAATTCTTCCGTTATGGAGAGTCTGCGTAACACGCCATTCGCGGCACGCTTGGGAATTGCGCGATGACGTCCGCCGGCCTGGGTCGTGTCATTGCGATTGCCGGGGCCTGGTTCTGACATGCCCACGCGTGCAACCGCTGCACACCCATATGGCCCCCAGCCCACCAAAGCGCCAGTGCTTCAGTGAGCGGAGGGCTGCGCCGTGTAGGTTTTCTTGGCGTCTCATGTCCTCACGCTAGGCGTGGCATCGGACATTTTGATGGCGTCGGATTTTTACAGCGGCGTGGGCTGAATGATCTCAACCCAGTAAGCGTCCGGGTCCTTGATGAACGCCAGGCTTTTCATGCGGCCATCGCTCAGGCGCTTCTGGAAGTCGCAGCCGAGGGCTTCGAAGCGCTCGCACGCGGCCACGATATCCGGCACCGAAATGCAGATATGGCCAAAGCCGCGTGGGTCGGTGTTGCCGTTATGGTAGGCGAAGTCGGCGTCGTTTTCGGTGCCGTGGTTGTGGGTCAGTTCCAGGATGCCTGGGATCGAGTTCATCCACTGGGTACGCTCGGTGGCGTCTGCGGGGATCCGGGCCTTGTCCACCAGTGCGAGGAAGTACAGGCTGAATTCGGCTTCCGGGAAGTCGCGCTTTTCGAGCAGCGAGAACCCGAGGACGCGGGTGTAGAAATCCAGGGATTTGGTGATGTCCTTGACCCGCAGCATGGTGTGGTTGAACACGAAGTTCGACGTGGCGGTGTCAGGCTGGGCGGTGACGCCCGGGAAAGTGTTCAGATCGTGCAGGCTCATGGGCCCTCCAGAAAAAAATGGGGCAAACGCGGCGTGAGATGAGCGGTGCGTTCCCTTGGCTTGCGGCAAGCATTCGTGCGGCTGGGCCATGATACGCAAGGCCCGCCCGCCGCGCCAAATGAAAAAGCCCACGCAGGCCTTGCGAGCCGCAGGGGCTGGGCCGCAAACTTCGGCGCTTGAACCTGGGATGTTTTTGTAATGAGCGAATGTCGTACAGCGTTGTTGAGCACGTTGTGTTTGTTATTGGGTAGCCCTATGGCGCTGGCGGCCGAACCGGAAATTCACTGGCCCAGCGGCTGGCAAATCGAGGAAGTGGAGCCTGCCGGGGAGACGCCCGCCAACACTCAACCGGTGTCTCGGCAACGGGCAATCAAGAATGATGAAAATGGCGCGACAGTGATGGTCATGGAGTTGACGGGCACGCCGATCGAGGCCGGGCATGCCGTCAATCTTGAGGGCGTGTTACTGGAAATGCGCAAGTCCATCCAGAAAGACTTTGCCCAGGGCGGCTATCAAAGTGTGTGCAGCAAGATGCATCCTACAACATTGAGTCGTCTTGAGGCGCTGGAAACTACTTGTGTGATTACCGAGAACGGCCGCCACGTACTCTCGCAAACATTGGTGGGCGCTGTTGATACCGATAAAGCCTTTGTTTTTTCATACGCAGGCCAGACGCAAGCATACGAAGCGAGCAAGGATGAAGTCCGTTCGGTGCGCGACAGCCTGAAACTTTGAAAAGGCCCCACGGTAAGCGTTTTTGAACAAAGTGAAATGTTATTTAAGTTCGCATTCGAACGTTTAAACAAAAAAAGCCCCGCTGTTGCGGGGCTCTTTGCAAGTGCGTTGTCGATCAGCCGCGAAGCCAGGAATCTACAGTGGCAGCACCGTACTGTTCTTTCCAGGCTTTCAGGCCGCGGTGGTTGCCGCCTTTGGTCTCGATCAGTTCGCCGGTGTGCGGGTTCTGGTAAACCTTGACCACGCGTGCGCGACGCTGTTTTGGTGCGGTGGCGACCGCTGCGGCCTTGCCTGGGTTAGGGTCAAGGATGGAAATGATATCGCGCAGGCCCTTGCCATAGCTCTTCATCAACGCTTGCAGCTTTTCTTCGAATTCGATTTCTTTCTTCAGGCCAGCGTCGTTCTTCAGGGATTCCAGCTGGGCAAGCTGCTCTTGAAGGGCTTTTTCTGCTGCGCGAAATTCGGCGAGTCTGGACAAAATCTTTACTCCAATAGTGTATTTGGCTGATATCAACTGCAGATAACGCTATAAGCCAAGAGCTGTAAGGCGACTCAAGAAAGAAGCCTTCCTGCGAGTTCTGCACAGGTATGAAAAATTGTAGTAGTTAATCCGTCACGAGTAAATCATGTCTTTAGCTAATTAACACTCTTTCATCGGCGCGGTAGATGGCTATTCAATGGCTGATCAGGGATTTAATGAACTCATCGCAGGGCAGCGGGCGCCCGAACAGGTAACCCTGCAGGAAATCCACGCCTTGTGCCGCCAGGTATTCACATTGCTCGATTGTTTCCACGCCTTCGGCAACGATGCCCAAGTCGAGCTTGCCGGACAGCTCTATGATGCTGTCCAGAATATGCCGCGAGAGTGCATCTACACCGATCATGGCGACAAAGCTTTGATCGATCTTCAAGTAGTCGACATTGAAGTTGCGCAAGTAGGCCAGGCTGGAGTGACCGGTACCGAAGTCATCGATTGCAATCATCACGCCCAGTTCATGCAGCGCATCGAACAGGCGGCGGGTGATGTCCGTAGGGTTGATCAGCTCGCGCTCGGTCAGTTCCAGCACCAAGGTTACCTGGCCAGGCGGGAAGGCCGCGAGAAACTCGCGACAGTCCTGCACCAGGGCCAAGTCCTGGCAATGACGCGCGGTGATATTCACGCCGATATGGAAACCACGGGGAAAACGCTCGGCATGCGGCGCCAGTTGCGCTGCCGTCTGGCGCAGCAGCGCGCGCGTCATGGGTACGATCAGGCCGCAATCCTCGGCCAGCGGAATGAACAGGTCCGGCCGCACCAGGCCTTCCTTGGGGTGGTTCCAGCGCATCAAGACTTCGCAGCCGGCCCACTCGCGCGTATCGCCGCGTACCACCGGCTGGAAATAGGCGACGAACTCATTGGCACCCAGGGCCCGTTGCAGCTCGTGGGTCGGGGCCGACGAGCGTTTCTGCAGCCAGTGAGCCAGCACGCCCGCCAGTACACCGAAGAACACCACCAGGCTGAACAGCGCCGGGTAACGCTCTTGCATATAGCGCCAGGTTTCCCCGGCCGGCAGGCCGGCGTCGACACTGTAGTGATAACGCGGCGACACCAGATGGTGATGGGCCACGGCAAATACCGGTAGCGCCGTGTCCTGCACCTTGCCGTCAGCGCCCATCCAGTGCGGCCCGACCTGCAGGACCAGCTCTGCGTGGCGGCTGATCAGGCGCAGGGCGTTGGTCAGGTGGTAGCCGTCAATCGACGCAAAGGCGCCTTGATCGCCGTCGACCAGGCGGTATACCAGCAGCGCGGTATCCGGTGTGACCGGGTTGCCATCCATCAACCACAAGCGCCCATCGACATAATCGCCCGGGTTGACCTGCGATTCATAACCACCGCCGAACAAGGAACTGCAATAGATGTTTTTCTGCCAGGACAAGGTGGTTGCCCGGACAAACGGCCGGCGCGTGACTTGCTCGCGCAGTGCCAGCTGCACGCCGCTGTCACAGGGCTGGCCGGCCAGTGGCAGCAAGGCCTGGGCGGCGAGGGCGGTGTTGTCGAGCATCAGGTCGAACTGGCGCACCGCTTCCTGGGCCATCTGCGCGGTACTTTGTTGCAGCGTGCGTTCAGCCTGCCAGTGCAGGATGAGTATGCCCAGGCCGATTGGCAGCAGCGCGCTGAGTGCGCTGATCAGGTAGCGGGTGGCGCGTTTTTGCGGGCCGTTGACGGTCAGGGGCATGGGGCGAACGGTCTGTGGTGGGAGGCGGAACGCCGCAAGGCGCAGGATTAACTCGATGATAGATGGCCGGGCTCAATTAAGCTCGCCGCGGCAGAGAAATCCACGCTTTGTGCAACTTGAATAAAGGCCAGGGTCGCCGGCGTCGACTGGCGTTGATCCAGCACCGCCAGGCCAACTTCGCGGCTGACCGGCGGCGACAGCGGGCGCACGGTGTAGCGCGCATCCGGCGTTTCGGGCAGCGACGCCTGCGCCACCACGCTGACGCCGTCGCCGCGACTCACCGCCTCCAGGGTGCTGAGCAATTGCGAACAGCGATAACGCACATTCGGGGTCAACCGGGCGCTGTCGAACAGTCGCGAGACCAGTTCCAGCGAGCCGGCTTCGGTGAGGATGAACGGGTCGGTGCACAGCGCCTTCAGTGCCACGCAAGGGCGTTCGGCCAAGGGGTGGGCGGCGGGCAAAAGGGCGACCATCTGGTCTTTGAACAGCGCAAACGTATCGAATCGCTCGTGCTCCAGTACCACAAACCCGACGTCGATACGCCGCTCATCCAGCCATTGGATCACTTGGCGATCCGGGCCTTCGTCGACATGCACTTCAATGCCCGGATGCTGCAGCCGATAGCGCTTAAGAATGCGCGGCAGCAGGCGATTGGATGAGGTGGGGCCGAAAGAGCCGATGCGCAGCGTACCGCGTTTCATCCCGCGCGCGTCGCAGGCTTCCTGCTGCAAGGTGTCGGCCACGCCGAGCAACGTGCGGGCGCGCATCAGCAGTTGCCGGCCGATGTCGCTGAGCTCGATTGGGGACTGATGGCGTCGAAACAACTCCACCCCCAGCTCTTGCTCCAGGGCTTTGATCGCATGGGACACGGCAGACTGACTGATCCCCAGGCGAAGGGCCGCACTGGTGAAACCTTGCAGTTCGGCGACCCGCGAGAATATTTCCAATTGCGTGAGGGTCATGAGTATTTACTCATTTTACGATGAATGATCATTAGCTGGAGGATACGCCAATCCTACAGGCCACAGAGCAACCCGCCGATGACATCTTCCTCCGACCGCTCGACTTATCTGAAGCTCACCGCTGTGACCATGATCTGGGGCGGGACCTTTGTGGCCGGCCGCTACCTGGCGACCGACCTTGACCCGCTGCTGGCCGCGACCCTGCGTTTTCTATCGGCGAGCGTTGCGCTGTTGCTGTTCATGGCCTGCGCACGCGTGCGCCTGACTCGCCCTGACGCCAGGCAATGGGTGCGCCTGGCCGTGTTGGGTTTTTTCGGCATCTTTTTCTACAACCTGTGCTTCTTTTACGGCCTGCATTACATCAATGCATCGCGAGCCTCCTTGATCGTGGCCCTAAACCCCGCAGTGATCGGCGTGGCTTCATGGTGGCTGTTCAAGGAGCGCCTGGGCGCGGCCAAGTGGCTGGGGATTGCCTTGTGCCTGGTCGGCGCGGGCACGGTGATTGTCAGCCGCAATCCCCAACTGCTGCAGGCCGCAGCCAACGCGTGGGTCGGCGATTTACTGATCTTCGGCTGCGTGGTGGGGTGGGGCGTGTACTCATTGTGTTCCCGTGAACTCAACCAGAGCCTGGGCGCGTTGCAAACAGTCACGTGGTCGATTCTGCTGGGGACAGTAATGCTGACGGCCACCACCCTCATCAGTGGCAGGATCAGCCTGAATGCGCTGGCCGCCGTGCATTGGCCGCAACTGTTCAGCCTGTTGTACCTCGGGGTGCTGGGCTCGGCGCTGGCGTATATCGGCTGGTACGACGGCATCCGCCGAATCGGCGCGACCCGCGCCGGTGTGTTTATCGCGCTGAATCCGCTGACCGCCGTCATTTGCGGCGCGGTGTTGCTGGATGAGCGACTGACTCTGCCGATGCTGTTGGGCGGCGCGGTGATCCTGCTCGGTATCTACCTGTGCAACAAACCCCTTGCTCCGAGCAGGCCAATGGGGATTTGATAAGAGTGCGGACAAACACTGTTACGCTGTGTAGAATCGATTTACGCATACAAGAATATGGACTTGCGCTCACGCAAGCCTCAGCCGTCAGAGACTGATGTACCCATGAAGCTACTCGGCTCCCCCCTCATCTTCGGTGACTTCCTCGCCCGCAGCGTGCGAGGTCTCTCGTGTGCGCCTCCCTCCCACTTCATCCTTGCTGGCAATTGACATCCGTTCATCCCAAGAATGAAGAGGCGCCGAAAATGGCTGACCAATACGAAAACCCAATGGGCCTGATGGGCTTTGAGTTCATCGAATTCGCATCACCCACCCCAGGCACCCTGGAGCCGATCTTCCAGATCATGGGCTTCAGCAAAGTCGCGACCCACCGTTCCAAGAACGTTGACCTGTATCGCCAGGGTGAGATCAACCTGATTCTCAACAATGAACCCAACAGCATCGCCTCCTACTTCGCGGCCGAGCACGGCCCATCGGTGTGCGGCATGGCGTTCCGTGTGAAGGACTCGCAAAAGGCCTACAACCGCGCCTTGGAACTGGGCGCCCAGCCGATCCATATCGACACCGGGCCGATGGAGCTGAACCTGCCGGCGATCAAGGGCATCGGCGGCGCGCCGTTGTACCTGATCGACCGTTTCGGTGAAGGCAGTTCGATCTACGACATTGATTTCGTCTACCTCGAAGGCGTAGAGCGCAACCCGGTCGGTGCCGGCCTCAAGGTCATCGATCACCTGACCCACAACGTGTATCGCGGGCGCATGGCCTACTGGGCCAACTTCTACGAGAAACTGTTCAACTTCCGTGAAGCGCGCTATTTCGATATCAAGGGCGAGTACACCGGCCTGACCTCCAAGGCCATGAGCGCCCCGGACGGCATGATCCGCATCCCGCTCAACGAAGAGTCGTCCAAGGGCGCCGGGCAGATCGAAGAGTTCCTGATGCAGTTCAACGGTGAAGGCATCCAGCACGTGGCGTTCCTCACCGACGACCTGGTCAAGACCTGGGACGCATTGAAGAAGATCGGCATGCGCTTCATGACCGCGCCGCCGGATACCTACTATGAAATGCTCGAAGGTCGCCTGCCGAACCATGGCGAGCCGGTGGACCAACTGCAAGCGCGCGGCATCCTGCTCGACGGTTCGTCCATTGAAGGCGACAAACGCCTGCTGTTGCAGATTTTCTCGGAAACCCTGATGGGCCCGGTGTTCTTCGAATTCATCCAGCGCAAGGGTGATGATGGCTTCGGCGAGGGCAATTTCAAGGCGCTGTTCGAGTCCATCGAGCGTGACCAGGTGCGCCGCGGTGTACTGAACACCGACTGATCACCTTCTTGTCACAACAAGCCCGGTCGAGGTCGCCTCTGCCGGGTTTTTTTGTACGCCAGGTGTGAGGAACCGTATTTCGAGCCGCGTCCACAAAGATGGCAGGGCCGCAGGAAACCTCCTGTGCCTTGATGCAGGGATGCCGAACTTCAGTAGTCACGTCGGGATACATTTTATGATCAATACATCCTATGCAAGCCAACATCCGCTTACCCCTTACGCGCAAAACGAGCCCCCAGTGTCCACTCGCAGCATCCGCTCGACCAGCGACTCGGACCCAGTCGACCAGGCGTTTCAAAACTACATGGACCGCATACAGTCAGAGTTCCGCGACGGTTCGCTGAGTGCCGGCGGGCGAGCGCTGGCGACTGCCGTCGTAAGACCTGGCAAACCGGGAGCACCCGGTGTGCAGGTGTCGACCTTTGCCGTCGATGGCGCGCAAGCCAAAGACATCGTCATGGCCAAGCGCACGCCGGCGACCGCCGAAGGGCCGAACTTTCTGATGTATTTGCCGGAGCAAGAAGGTCAGTCGTTTCACGCATTCAACACCCGTGAAGAAATGACAGCCTCGCTCAAGGCGGCGCTCAGCGATCCAAAGAAGGTGGACCAGCTTGCCGCACACTTCTCCAGTGACGCGGCGCCAAAGCAAGTGGAGCGGGTCAAGCAGGTGCTGGGGAAATTTGCCGCTGGCGATATCAATGCGGTGGTCGGCAGTTATGGGTATGAGAAGGGGGACATCTTTACGCGTCTGGACAAAGACGCCAGCACCCCGCCGGTGCCCGTCAACGGCCTGACCGACACGCGCCTCCACAGCCTGTCGCCGGATGGCAAGGCCACCTACATCGGGACACGCGAGGATGGCAATAAGGTGATTTACAATTATGACGCTTACGGCAACCTGCATGGCGGTAGCAAGGATGGTCTCTACTTAGTGCGTAACGGGCTGAACAATAACGACCCGCTCGTACTGATGACGCCTCAGGAATACAAAGCGGATGTCGGCAATCTGATCCTGAGCAATGTGGGCGCCAATGATCTGAATGGGCTCTACGGCGAATTCCTCAAGCAGCTCAGAAACCCAGGCCATGGCCTGGGGACGGCGCTGGAGGCGTTGGGCGTTCCTGAAGACGTGGCTTATTCTATCGAAAAAATCGCCAAGAACCCGGTCACAGGCACGTTGCTCGAGCTGAACCAGGGCAATCGACTGGGCAATCTGTTTGGCGTCAAGAAAGAAGTGATGGATGCCTCCCTGGAAGAGGTAGGCAATCAAGTGCAGAGCGACATCCCGTTCTACGGCTCAGGGCGCGAGCGACTGAACGCCTTGGCCGACATGTTGGAAAAGCAATTCGGCACGCCTGTTCAGCCAACAGTCCAGGTGCAAACCCGCTGAATGGCGGCGCAGCCCTGAGCAGGAGGGCATGGATGCCCCCCACGCTCTCGCGCTTATGCCCTGCGTTGGCGCACCAGGTGCTTGAAGCCTTCGTACACCAGCACCATCACCGCCAGCCAGATCGGGATGTAGGTCAGCCATTCGCCCGTCTTGATACCTTCACCCAGCAGCAACGCCACCCCCAGCAGCAGGACCGGCTCCACATAACTGAGCAACCCGAACAGGCTGAATGCGAGCAAGCGGCTGGCAATGATATAGCTCACCAGCGCCGAGGCACTGATGACGCCCAGCATCGGGATCAATGCGTACAGTTTCGGATGGGCCGCCATCACCGCAAAGCCCTGTTCGCCGCTTTGCACAAACCACCAGGCCACCGGCAGCATCAGCGCCATGTCCAGCCACAGCCCGCCCAAATGGTCGGTGGTCAGGTATTTGCGCACCACGAAATAGACCGGGTAGCCGATGATCACCACCAGCGTGGCCCAGGAAAAACCACCGGCCTGATACAGTTCGTTAAGCACCCCAAGGGCTGCAAAAAACACCGCGATCTGTTGCAGCCGCGACAAGCGTTCGCCGTACACCAGGCGTCCGGTCAGCACCATGGTCAGCGGCAGCAGGAAATAGCCCACCGACACATCCAGGCTGCGCCCATTCAGCGGCGCCCACATGAACAGCCACAATTGCACACCGAGCAGCGCCGAGGACACCACGATGCCGCCGATCAGTCGCGGCCTGGCCGCCAGCATCCGCAGCACGTCCCATACCCGTCGCCATTCGCCGCTGATGAGCATGAACACCGTCATGCACGGCACGGTGAGTAACATGCGCCAGCCGAAAATCTCCAGGCCACTCAAGGGCGTCAGCAGCGACGTGAAGTAATACATCACGGCAAACAACACCGAAGCCAAGACCGATAACACAACACCTTTAGACACGCTGTCCTCGCGAAAACCGTTGGATACAAAAGAGGGGGGATTTCAGCAGGGGAATATAGTGCTTTTGGCGTCAGAGGGTGGCTCTGTTTTGGGGCGTTTCATCCAGGTTTTGCTCACTGCCCTCGGCAGAAGGGCAGTGAACTGCGATTTTCCGGGGGGTTACGTGCGTGCCATGCGGCCCGACACAAAGTGACCGACATCATTGAAGCCCGGGGTGGACGAGTGCCCCGGCGTCACCAGCGAGTCGATAAAGGCCTCGTCCTCAGCCGTGAGCTTCACATCCAGTGCGCCGGTGTACGCATCCCACTGCGCTTCGGTGCGCGGGCCGACAATCGCAGAGCTGACGGCCGCGTTGTTCAGTACCCAGGCGATTGCGAATTCGACAATCCCCACGCCACGTTCTTTGGCGTATTGCTGGATTTGCTGGGCAATGCGCAGCGACTCGACCCGCCATTCGGTTTCCAGAATACGCTTGTCCTGCCGCGCGGCGCGGCTGCCGGCCTCGGGCGTGGCATCGGGTGCGTATTTTCCGCTGAGTACGCCACGGGCCAGTGGGCTGTAAGGCACCACGCCCAAGCCATAGGCGGCTGCGGCGGTGATCTGTTCGATCTCGGCCTGGCGATTGACGATGTTGTACAGCGGCTGGCTGATCACCGGCTTGTCCACGCCCAGGCGCTCGGCCACGCGAATCACTTCGGCAATGCGCCAGCCGCGGTAGTTGGACAGGCCCCAGTAACGGATCTTGCCCTGGCGAATCAGGTCGCCGATCGCCGATACGCTGACCTCCAGCGGGGTGTTGTGGTCTTCGCGGTGCAGGTAGTAGATATCCAGGTAGTCGGTGTCGAGGCGGGTCAGGCTGGCTTCCAGTGCATTGAAAATACGCTTGCGGCTCAAACCGCTGCGGTTGGGCAAACCGTCCGGTGGGCCAAAGCCGACCTTGGACGCCACCACCCAATCCTGACGCTGGCGGGCGATGGCTTCACCGACCAGCTCTTCCGAACGTCCGCCTGTATAAACGTCGGCGGTGTCGATGAAGTTGATGCCCTGGTCCCAGGCCTTGTCGATGATGCGCAACGAGTCTTCGGTGTTGGTCTGTTCGCCAAACATCATGGTGCCCAGGGTCAAGGCGCTGACCTTCAACCCGGATTGGCCCAACGTGCGATAAATCATGCAAAGCTCCTCAAATCAGGAAAACGTGTGCCATGCAATACCAGACTCGCAGGCTCTGGGACAAGCCCTGGGCGTGTTTCTTCATACGCTCAGCAGCGTCCGGCAACGTGTCTGGAGGAAGCGATGCAACACTTTCACCCGTTCCGACACTTGCAGGCGATGGGGGCACATCAGATTGAAGGGCGTGGGTTCGCCCTGCCAGTCGGTCAACAGCGGCACCAGGCGCCCGGCCTGAATGTCGCTGGCGATATCCAGGTTGGCTTTATAGGCGATGCCATGCCCGGCCAATGCCCAGCGCCGCACGATTTCGCCGTCATCGCTCAAATAGTCGCCCGTCACCTCGACTTCCTGCAGCTCGGCGCCTTGGCGGAAGTACCAGGTGTTGTTGGCCCGCCCCTGGCGCATGTAGCGCAGCGTGTTGTGTTGCGCCAGTTCTGCCGGCGTGCTCGGTGCGCCATGGCGCGCGAGGTAGGCGGGGCTGGCGCAGGCGATGCGGCGGTGGTCCGGCACCACCGGCAACGCCACCAGGCTGGAGTCACGGGGTACACCGAAGCGCAGGGCGATGTCGACAGTTTCGCGGAACAGGTCGGCGTTACTGTCGTTCAGCAACAGTTGAACGCGGATGTTCGGGTGCTCCAGCTTGAACTCATCCAGCCAGCCCAGCAGCACGTTGCGCCCGAAATCCGAAGGCGCGGCCAATTGCAGCCAACCGCTGAGGCTTTGGCCTTGTTGCTTGATCGCCTGTTCACCTTCGGACAGGGCTTCCAGGGCCACGCGCACGCTGTCCAGATATCGCCGGCCTTCCTCGGTCAGGCGCATGCTGCGGGTGGAGCGCGCCAGCAGCCGTATGCCCAGGCGGGTTTCCAGGCGCTTGAGCGCAATACTCGCGGCGGCCGGCGTGAGGCTGAGGCTGCGCGCGGCCGCCGACAGGCTGCCGGTGTCGGCGCTGCGCACGAAGACTTCCAGGTCGAGAATCGAGCTCATTTGTAAAAATCCTTTAAATATCTTGTCGTTTTACCGGGATTTTTTGCTGATTGCCAAGCTGGGAAGATGAACGCTCATTTTTTGACCCAGGATCTTTCTCCATGACCCATTCCCTCAGCGGTAAAACTGTCATCGTTATCGGCGGCAGCAGCGGCATTGGCGCGGCAGTGGCCAAGGCGGCAGCCGCGCGTGGCGCACAGGTGGTGCTGGCCGGACGGCGTGTGTCCTCCGGCGTCGATAACGGCGTGCGCAGCGAACCGGTGGACGTCACCGACAGCGCCTCCCTGCAACGCCTGTTCGAAGCCGTGGGGCACTTTGATCATCTGGTCTATACCGCCGGCCCGTCGGTGCGCGCCAAGAACCTGATCGACACCGACCTGGACGAAGCCCAGGATAATTTCAACGTTAAACTCTGGGGTTCGTTGCGTGCGATTCAACGGGCGCTGCCGTTCCTCGACGAGCACGGCAGCATCAGCCTGACCTCCGGTCAACTGGGACGCAAATTGGCGCCCGGTCAGCTCATCAAGACCGGTCTCAATGCCGCCACCGAAGCGCTGGGCAAGCAATTGGCCAAGGAGCTGGCACCGCGTCGGGTGAATGTGATCAGCCCTGGCGTGATCGACACGCCGGCGTATGCCGGGTTGGACGACACGCAGCGCCTGGCGATGTTTGCCAAGGTGGAGGGCGCATTGCCAGTAGGTCGCGTCGGGGAGGCCGACGAAGTGGCGGCGGGGTTTGTGCTGGCCATGGAAAATGGCTTTATGACCGGCGCCGTGATCGATATCGACGGCGGCGGCCAGTTGTAAATCCCCAACCCAGAGTAGGAGCAAGCCTGCTCCAACTGTCAGACTTTGAGGGTGCGGGTCATACGCAGTGCCAACACACTGCCGCCGACGATCACCGCCGCCAGCAGGTACAGCGCGATATCCGTGGACCCGGTGGCATCCTTCACAAAGCCGACGATGTACGGGCTGAGGAAGCCGGCCATCTGGCCCATCGAGTTGATCAACGCCAGGCCACCTGCCGCCGCGCCCGCACTGAGCATGGCGGTGGGCACCGGCCAGAACATCGGCAGGCCGGTGAGGGCGCCCATGGTGGCGATGGTCAGGCCGAGAATGGCGATGGCCGGGGTGGTGGCGAAATTCACCGCGATCACCAGGCCCAGCGCGCCCATCAACATCGGCACCACCAAATGCCAGCGCCGCTCCTTGCGCAAGTCGGCGGAGCGGCCCACCAGCAACATGAACACCGCGGCCAGCAGGTAGGGGATCGCGCTGAGCCAGCCGATCACCAGGTTATCGCTGAACCCCAGGTTCTTGATGATCGACGGCAACCAGAAGTTGATCGCGTAGACGCCGCTCTGAATGCAGAAATAGATCAAGCCGAACGCCCAGATCGCCGGGTTCTTGAACACTTCGGCGAGGGAGTCGGTGGTGGTTTTCGGCTTGTTCGCCAGGTCAGTCGCGTGGTCGGCTTCCAGCATTGCGCGCTCATGCGGTTGGAGCCATTTGGCGTTGGCAAAACTGTCGCTGAGCAGGAAATAGGCGAGGGCGCCCAGGATTACGGTCGGGATACCTTGCAACAGGAACATCCACTGCCAGCCGGCGAGCCCGCCTTGGCCGGCGCCGAAGTGGTTGAGTATCCAGCCGGAAAACGGGCTGCCCAACAGGCCGGACACCGGAATCGCCGACATGAACAACGCCATGATCCGCCCACGGCGGAACGTCGGGAACCACTGCGAGAGATACAGCACCACACCGGGGAAGAAGCCGGCTTCGGCGGCACCGGTCAACAGGCGCAACGTATAGAAATGCGTCGGCGTGGTGACGAACAGCAGGCAGGTAGACAGCGTGCCCCAGACGATCATCATCAAGGCAATCCAGCGCCGCGGACCGAACTTGGTCAGCGCCAGGTTGCTCGGCACGCCACACAGCACGTAGCCGATAAAGAAGATCCCGGCACCCAGGCCGTACACGGTTTCGCTGAACTTCAACGCATCGAGCATCTGCAACTTGGCAAAGCCAACGTTCACCCGGTCAAGGTAGTTGAACAGGTAGCAGATAAAAATGAAGGGGATCAGGCGCAGGGTAATGCGCTTGTAGATGGCGTTTTTATCGTCATCGGTGGCCAGTGGTGCAACGGCGCTCTGTGACATGGGAGTCTCTCTTTATTATGATTTTTTGCGATGCGAGGGTAACGTTGATCGCCCCATGAGTCTCGGCCACCTGGCGGGGTGCTGTCTTTGTGCTCGCGCACAGTGAAGCATCCTTTGCGCTGTGCCGATGAACAACCGTCGCTTTCAAGGAAATTAGCCCCATGTTCGAGCTGGATCATGACTTGGCGCAGGATATCGTCGATCGCACCATGGCGATCCTGCCGCATAACGTCAACGTCATGGACAGCCAGGGCCTGATCCTCGGCAGCGGCGAGCCGGAGCGCATCAACACGCGGCATGAAGGCGCGCAACTGGTGTTGGCCAACGGCCGCGTGGTGGAGATCGACGGGCAGACCGCCAAGCACCTCAAGGGCGTGCAACCGGGCATCAACCTGCCGTTGATGCACGACCAGCGCCTGATCGGCGTGCTCGGCATTACCGGCGAGCCGGAGGGGCTGCGCACGTACGCCGAACTGGTACGCATGACCGCAGAAATGCTGGTCAGCCACCGGCATCAGCAAGCCGAGCAACAATGGCGACGCCAGCGCTGCGACGATCTGTTGGCGTTGCTGCTGGCCGACACCGGCGACTCGCCACGCCTGGTGGATGAGGCGCAGCAACTGGGGCTCAAGCCGCAGATGGCGCGCACGCCGTATCTGTTCGAGTTGGGGGCGGGGCAGACGGCGGAAGCGTTGAGTGCCTGGTTGACGTCGCGCTATCCGGACAGCTGGTGCGTCAGCTCCGCGCAGTATTCGCTGCTATGGTGCCGGCCGGCGGCGGTGCCGGTGGACAATCCGCGCCTGCTGGAAAAGCTCGAAGGCCTGGGCTGGACGATTCTGCGGGTGGCGGTGGGCGGGCAAGCCGATGGCTTGGCGGGGTTGCGTCGTTGTTATCGACGCGTGGGCGACCTGCTGGCCTACGGCCGCGATGTCCTGCCGCATTCACGGCTGCTGACCCTCAACCGCTATCGCCTGCCGGTGATGCTCTGGCGGCATCGCAACGATGATGCCCTGGACGAATTGCTCAACCCGCTGCGAAAAGTGCTGGCCAAGGACAACAACGGCCAACTGCAGGCGACCTTGCGCAGTTGGTGCGAACACGACGGGCAAAGCCAGGCATGCGCCGATGCGCTGGGCATTCACCGCAACAGCCTGCGCTACCGCATGGAGCGCATTGCCGAACTCAGCGGAGTCGACCCGTTGACGCTGGATGGCATGCTCGCGCTGTACCTTGGCGTCCAGCTGCTGCCCCAGGTTTTGTCGGAATGACCAACAAGCCGGGTTCGCACTTGTGCATCGGACCAGCGTCATTGCCGCTGCCAACTGGCAGCATGGGCGGCATAAAAACCGGAGAACGCCCATGAAAATCATCATCGCCCCCGATTCGTTCAAGGACAGCCTGAGTGCCGAAGGCGTCGCCCAGGCCATTGCCGAAGGCTTGGCGCAGGTCTGGCCGGATGCACACGTGGTCCAGTGCCCGATGGCGGACGGTGGTGAAGGCACGGTGGAGTCGGTACTCGCCGCCTGCCAGGGCGAACTGCGGCACCAGTCGGTGAAAGGTCCCTTGGGCGCTGCGGTTGACGCGCATTGGGGCTGGCTGGCCGACAGTCACACCGCACTCATCGAAATGGCCGAAGCCAGCGGCCTGCAATTGGTGGCGCCGGGGCAGCGCGACGCGTGCTCCACGACCACTTTCGGCACCGGCGAACTGATCCGCGCGGCCCTGGACGCCGGTGCCCGGCGCATCATCCTGGCGATTGGCGGCAGTGCCACCAACGATGGCGGCGCAGGCGCGATGCAGGCACTCGGCGTGCAGTTGTTCGATGCCGAGGGTCACCCTCTGGCACCGGGCGGCCTGGCTTTGGCCCGCCTGGCGCGGATCAGCCTGGAACAACTCGACCCGCGCCTGGCCCAGGTGCGCTTTGAAATCGCCGCCGACGTGAATAACCCGTTGTGCGGCCCCCATGGCGCCTCGGCGATTTTCGGCCCGCAAAAAGGCGCCGATCCGCAGCAGGTCGAACAACTCGACGCGGCCCTCGGCCATTTTGCCGACCACTGCGCCAAGGTCTTGCCCAATGACGTGCGCGACGAACCCGGCAGTGGCGCCGCCGGTGGACTGGGGTTCGCCGCCAAGGCCTTCCTCGGGGCGCAGTTCCGTGCGGGGGTGGAGGTGGTCGCCGAACTGGTCGGCCTCGACGAAGCGATACGCGGCGCCGACCTGGTGATCACCGGTGAAGGTCGTTTCGACGCCCAGACGTTGCGCGGTAAAACACCCTTCGGCGTGGCGCGCATCGCCCAGCGGCACCAGGTCCCGGTGATCGTGATCGCCGGCACGCTGGGTGAAGGCTACGAGCAGATGTACGCCCACGGCGTGGATGCAGCCTTCGCCTTGCCGTCCGGGCCGATGAGCCTGGAGCACGCCTGCAGCGAGGCACCGCGCTTGTTGCGTGAGAGAGCGGCGGATGTTGCGCGGCTGTGGCGCCGCGCGGCGGGGTCAAGAACCTCGGCTTAGTCCCGTAACGCGAACGCCACCGCTGCCTGCGCATGCAGCACCGTGGTGTCGAGCAGCGGCAGGTCGCTGTGTTCGGGTTTGATCAGCAGGCCGATTTCCGTGCAGCCCAGGATGATTGCCTGGGCGCCGCGTGCGGCCAGGGATGCGATCACGCGCTGATAGACCTGGCGTGACGCCTCGCTGATCACGCCGACGCACAATTCCTCATAGATGATCCGGTGGACGGCCTGGCGCTCGTTCGCATCGGGCACCAGCACGTTCAGGCCGTGGGCGGCCAGGCGCGAGGTGAGAAAGTCCTGTTCCATGGTGAACGCGGTGCCGAGTAAACCCACGGTCAGGGTGCCGGCGGCGACGGCCGCGGCACCTGCGGCATCGGCAATATGCAGAAAGGGAATCGACACCGCCGCTTCGATCCGCGGCGCCACCAAATGCATGGTGTTGGTACACAGCACCACGCACTCGGCCCCCCCTGCTTGCAGGCGGCGCGCAGCATCCTCGAGGATCAGCGCGGCGTCGTCCCAGCGTCCGGCATGCTGGGCCTGTTCCACCGGGCCGAAGTCCACGCTGTACATCAGCAGTTGCGCCGAACGCAGCGGACCGAGCTGGTCGCGCACGCGCTGGTTGATGATGCGGTAGTACTCGGCGCTGGACTCCCAGCTCATGCCGCCGATCAGGCCGATGGTGTGCATGCGATGCTCCTGACAAGAAATATCGCATCACCTTACCCATCGGCCGCCGAATAGTCATACGCAGTTGCGCGCCAAATCAGCGGAGCAGTTTCACATATCCAGATTGCCCCAGCCCGGCCTGGCTTGCTCCGCTGCCACCGCGTGGATCTGTTTGCCGGTGGCCAGCTCCACCCGGCGCGCCACCTCCGGGTCGTCGGCGAACGGAATCAAACTGGCCTCATCCAGCGTCTCCTCGGATTGACCGCGCAAACAGTACTCCACCGCGCCATACAGGCACACCACCATCAGAAAGCTCCACATCAGACGATCCTCGCGTCAAGCTGCGCAACCCGCAAGTCGGCGACCCGCACCGTGCGCCAGGTGTTGTAGGCCATCAGCAGCATGCCGCTGAGAAACAACACGCCACCGGCAAAGCGCACCACAAACCCCGGATGGCTGGCCTGCAAGGCCTCGACAAACGAGTAGGTGAGGGTGCCGTCATCGTTGATCGCACGCCACATCAGGCCCTGGGTAATGCCGTTGACCCACATCGAGGCGATGTACAGCACGGTGCCGATGGTCGCCAGCCAGAAGTGCAGGTTGATCAGCGTCACGCTGTGCATCTGCTGGCGGCCGAAGACTTTCGGGATCATGTGGTACAGCGAGCCGAAGGTGATCATCGCCACCCAGCCCAACGCGCCGGCATGGACGTGGCCGATGGTCCAGTCAGTGTAGTGGGAGAGGGCGTTGACGGTCTTGATCGCCATCATCGGCCCTTCGAACGTCGACATGCCGTAGAACGCCAGCGACAACACCAAAAAGCGCAGGATCGGGTCGCTGCGCAACTTATGCCAGGCGCCCGACAAGGTCATCATGCCGTTGATCATGCCACCCCAGCTCGGCGCGAGCAGGATCAGCGACATCGCCATGCCCAGCGACTGCGCCCAGTCCGGCAGCGCCGTGTAATGCAAGTGGTGCGGACCGGCCCAGATGTACAAGGTGATCAGCGCCCAGAAATGCACGATGGACAGGCGATAGGAATACACCGGCCGTCCGACTTGTTTCGGCACGAAGTAGTACATCATCCCCAGGAAGCCGGTGGTCAGGAAAAAGCCCACGGCGTTATGCCCGTACCACCATTGCACCATCGCATCGGTGGCGCCGGAATACACCGGGTAGGACTTGAACCAGTCCACCGGAATCGCCAGGTGGTTGACCACATGCAGCATGGCGATCACCAGGATGAACGCGCCGAAAAACCAGTTGCCCACGTAGATGTGCCGGGTCTGGCGGCGTACCACGGTGGTGAAAAACACGATGGCGTAGGCCACCCATACCACCGTCATCCATACCGCGCCGGAGAATTCGATCTCGGCGTATTCCTTGGTGGTGGTGTAGCCCAACGGCAGGCTGATCAACATGATCACGATGACCGATTGCCAACCCCAGAAGGTAAATGCGGCGAGCTTGTCGGAAAACAGCCGCACCTGGCAGGTGCGCTGTACCGCGTAATAACTGGCGGCGAACTGCGCGCTGCCGGCGAACCCGAAGATCACCAGGCTGGTGTGCAACGGTCGCAGTCGGCCAAAAGTCGTCCAGGGCAAATCGAGGTTCATTTCCGGCCAGACCAGCTGCGAAGCGATCCACACGCCCATGGCCATGCCCACCACGCCCCAGACGATGGTGGCAATCACGAATTGGCGGACGACCTTGTAGTTATAGGCCTGTCCGATTGTTGCTGTGCTCATGCTCAGTCCTCCCACGGTTCCAAGTGGCAGGCACTGTAGGAAGTGTGGGTAAAACAAAACAGACTCAGAAAAAGCTGATTACTACGGATCAGTTTATTCGGCGTGAAAGCAAGGCTTATAGGCCATCTGATCCGCTTTTTAAGCCTGCACCTGAATCTTTAATGCCCTGCGCCGCAGGCGCATAGTCGCCCCCCTAGAAGCCGCGCCCTGGGACGCGGCCAACCCTGATGAGGCGGTGATATGTACCAGTACGATGCATACGACCGGGCGCTGGTGTTCGAGCGCGTGGCGCAATTTCGTGATCAGGTCGAGCGTTTTATCGCCGGCGACTTGAGCGAAGAAGAGTTTCTGCCCTTGCGCCTGCAGAACGGCCTGTACCTGCAAAAGCATGCCTACATGCTGCGGGTGGCGATTCCCTACGGCACCTTGAGCGCCGAACAGATGCGTACCCTGGCCAGCATCGCCCGCGACTACGACCGTGGCTACGGCCACTTCACCACCCGGCAGAACCTGCAGTTCAACTGGATCGAGCTGCACCAGGTGCCCGACATCCTCGAACGCCTGGCCCAGGTGGACATGCATGCGATCCAGACCTCCGGTAACTGCGTGCGCAATATCACCACCGAAGCCTTTGCCGGGGTCGCGGCCGACGAGCTGCTGGACCCGCGCCCGTTGGCGGAGATTCTGCGCCAGTGGTCGACCATCAACCCGGAATTCCTGTTCCTGCCGCGCAAGTTCAAGATCGCCATCTGCTCGGCCCGCGAAGACCGCGCGGCGATCATGATGCATGACATCGGCCTGTACCTTTACCGTGATGACCAAGGCGAGATGCTGCTGCGCGTGATGGTGGGCGGCGGCCTGGGCCGCACGCCGATCCTCGGCTTGCAGATTCGCGAGGGCTTGCCGTGGCGCCACCTGCTGTCCTACGTCGAGGCGGTGTTGCGCGTGTACAACCGGCATGGCCGGCGGGACAACAAGTACAAGGCGCGCATCAAGATCCTGGTCAAGGCGCTGGGGATCGACGCGTTTTCCCAGGAGGTGGAGGAAGAATGGCAGTACCTGCGCGATGGCCCGGCGCAGTTGACCGATGCCGAATACGCGCGGGTGGCGTCGGCCTTCGTGCCGCCGGCGTATGCGTCGCTCAGCGATACCAGCCTGGCCTACGGCACCGAACTGGCCGACAACCCGGGCTTTGCGCGCTGGGTCAGCCGCAACGTCATGCCGCATAAAGTCGCGGGCTACGCCAGCGTGGTGTTGTCCACCAAACCCGGCATCAGCGCGCCGCCTGGCGACGTCAGCGCCCCGCAAATGGAGGCCGTGGCGGAGTGGGCGGAGCGGTTCGGTTTTGGCGAAATCCGTATCGCCCATGAACAGAACATCGTGTTGCCGGATGTGCCCAAGGAGCATCTGCATGCCGTGTGGCGCCTGGCCTGCGAACACGGCCTGGGTGCGGCGAATATCGGCCTGTTGACCGACATCATCGCCTGCCCCGGCGGTGACTTCTGCGCCCTGGCCAATGCCAAGTCGATCCCCATCGCTCAGGCGATCCAGCAGCGCTTCGATAACCTCGACTACCTGCACGACCTGGGTGACATCAGCCTGAACATCTCCGGCTGCATCAATGCCTGCGGCCATCACCACATCGGCAATATCGGCATCCTGGGCGTCGATAAGAATGGCAGTGAGTGGTATCAGATCACCCTCGGCGGGGCCCAGGGCAAACACAGTTCACTGGGCAAAGTGATCGGCCCGTCGTTCAGCGCCGCCGAGATTCCGGATGTGATCGAGCGCGTGATCAATACCTTCGTGCGCTACCGCGAAAGCGAAGAGCGCTTTGTCGATACCGTGCAGCGCATTGGCCTGGAGCCGTTCAAGGAGCAGGTGTACGCGGAGCAGCCGGCATGAACAATCTGTTGAAGCTTGAGCAGGGGCAGGCGCGTCTGGTGGCGGATGATCCGTGGGTGTTGGTGCGTGACGAGGTGCCGGAGGGCGCTGCGCTGATCCTGCCGCTGGCGTCCTATGCGCCGGGGCATGGCGTGTGGCTGGGCCCGGATGATGAGGTCGAACTGCTGCAGCCCTGGCTCGCCACGCTGCCGCTGATTGCCCTGGATTTCCCCAGCTTTCGTGACGGCCGCGCCTATAGCCAGGCCTATCTGTTGCGCACGCGTATGGGCTGGCGAGGCGAGTTGCGGGCGATTGGCGATGTGCTACGCGATCAGCTCAGCCATATGCGCCAGTGCGGGTTCGATGCGTTTGCGGTGCGCGCGGACAAGTCGGCTGAAGACGCCCTGAAAGGGCTGGCGGGGATGAGCGTGCAGTACGGGCGTAGCGTGATCGAGCCGCGCCCGCTGTTTCGCAGGCGTTAATCATACGGTGAGTTGCCGCATCTGCCATGATCGCGGTTCGCACTACGGCTCACCCGAGGAAAACCGCAATGGATGATGTACAGCAACTGGGCGAGATGCTTCGTCATTACGCCGATAGCGAAGCGCACAAAAAACAGCAGTTCGAGGTGCAATCGGCGCGCTGGGCGCTAAAGCTCGGCGAGCTGTTCCAGCAGATCGAACAATGGCTGGAACCGGTCAATACCGCTGGTTTGCTTGAAGTCCACCGTGAAGCGTATGTCGCCAGCGGCCCGAGCGTTCCGGTGGAGACATCGCCGTTCAAGAGCGAAAAACTCACCGTGCAGATCACCGGCAAGAATGTGGAGTTCGTGCCGGACGTGATGGGCGTCGGCGGCTTGATTTCGGTGTCGGTCATGGGCCTGACGGCGGCACGGCACGGCAGTGTTTCACTGGTGCTGCCGGCGGACAAAAACGACTGGTTGTGGAAGAAAACCAACGGTTTGAAAGACCCGGACACCTTCGCCTTCAACGCGAACTTCCTGGCCGCACAGTTGCAGAGCCTGATCCCGCGCGAGCGCGGCTGAGCTTTTCAGCGCTTTTTCCAAGGATTGGCTATACCTACAGCTCAACGTTCTGATGATGACTGCCAAGGAGTTCGATGATGAAACTAAGGCTAATGATCAGCACGCTCTGCATCGCCACGATCGGGATGGTGGGCTGTGCCAGCCAAGTCACGCAACCGGATGAGTATTCAGGATTCCTGTCCGATTACAGCCGTCTCAAGCCGGCCAAGTCGCCTTCGGGCGTCGAGGTGCTGCGTTGGGTCGATCCGAAACTGGATATGAGCCGCTACAACGCGGTGTATATCGAACCGACGCAGTTTTACCCCAGGCCCCAAGCCACCGCGAAAATTCCTGAGAGCACGTTGCGTGGCATCAATGACTACTTCAACCAGGCCCTCAAGCGCGAAGTCGGCAAGTCATTGCCCCTTGCCCAAGGGCCCGGCGCCGGAGTGTTAGTGGTGCGTGCGGCGATTACGGCAGTCAGCAGCAAAACCCAGGGCCTGAAACCTTATGAGTTCGTGCCGGTCGCCCTGGTGGCCGCTGCGGTGAGTACCGGCACCGGCATCCGCGACCAGGACACGGTGCTGGGCACCGAGGCGCAGTTTCTCGACGGCGCCAACGGCAAGGTGGTTGCCGAGGTAGTACGCAAGGGCACCGGCAAGCCGCTGGAAAACGACTCGCAGGTGATGACGCCCAATGACGTGAAAAGCGTGATCGACGGTTGGGCGTCGGATTTGCATCAGTCGTATCTGAAACTGAAAAAGCGGTAAGTCGCCGACCGTATCACTTCAGTGGCGTCAGCGGCGGCAGCTTCCACTGGCCGTTGTTCGCCTCGGGTTTGGGCAGGTACAGGCGCAACACCGCGTAGAACGGGCCGGGCGGTGCCGGCAACCAGTTGCTCTGTTCGGCTTTTGGCGGTTCGTGGTGTTGCAGCGCCAGGGTCAGGCCGCCATCGGCGTCCAGTTTGAGGTTGGGCAACATCCGTGAATTGATCACATAGCGCTTTTTGTGGTTGGGCACCAGCAACTTGGTCTTGGCGTTGTACAGGGTCAGTGACCAGAAGGCGTCGGCCGGCGGCAGTTGGTCCTTGGCGAAGTGGACGGTGTAGCTATGGCGCGCGCCGTTGGCGGGCTTGCCTTCACTGTCGACGACGTAATTGAAGTAGGTGGCTTCATCGGCAGAGTTGCCGAAAAGCCCCACTTCGGCACCGGCATAGCGATACAGGTCGTTGTTTTTCAGGTGATCGCGGTTGCCGAACAGGTCGCCTATGGCGACCTGCTGGGTGTCGAGTTTGTCTTTTTTGAACGCCGCGAACTCTGCCTTGGCGTCGGCGATCCCGTCTTCCAGTGCTTTACGCTGTTCGGCGCTCAACTGGTTGACCTTGAACGGCGCACCCGGTGCGATGCCGATGGTGGCAAAGCGTGCGAGCTGGTCTTTCTCGCTGTCCTGGGGGGCAGCGAAGGCGAGCATGAAGTTCAAGTAGCGGAACAGTTGCGGGCCTTCGGTCATGTTGGCCAGCGGTTTGGGCCAATCGATCTTCGGCGCCTTGGCCGGGGCGGCCTGTTTCACATAGCTGCTGAGCGACTGCACTTTGTAGCCATTCTGGATCTGCTTGACCTTGTTCAGGTCCTTTTCATCAAACAACTGCGTGCGGTACAGCGCATAAGCGAGGTTACTTTCGCTATACACCACACGATCCACATCGACCGGCTGCTGACCTTTCCAGTCGGGCCCGGCGATCATGTAGTGGCCGCCATTGTTGCCGGTGCTGCGCGTGCCCAGGTACGCGAAGTTATGCGTATAGAGGTCGACCAGTTGCACCGAGTAATAGCGGTTGTCTTCGATCTTGGGCAGCGTCAGCACCAGCGGCTCGCTACGCAGGTCCATCCAGACGAAGGAGTAGGGCGTGTCGGGGTTTGGCGTGGCCAGTGTGGTGTCTTTGGGGGTGAAGACCTGGGCGGTGTTGCCAATATGGTTGAACGGCGCCTTGAAGTTGACGCCGCCCTTGTCGACCGCCTGGGTGTAGAGCGTTTTGTACATTTCCACGACCGGGTAACCATACAAATAGGCTTCCTTGGCGATTGCCCGAGCCTCAGAGGGGGTGGCCGTGAAGTCGGCCCAGGCGCCAGAGCTCATGAGTATCGAGAGGCTCGCCAACAGCAGGCGCGTCGGTTTTCCAATCATGTTGTTGCGTCCTTCCAGAGGGCTTGTGAGGAGTACTATTGAATGGTGTGGCAAAGCGGCGAGTTTCCAACTTTATTGGCCGAACGTCACGTTAATCCCGGTATGACATACAGCTTGACGTAAAAATGCCGCCCCTGTGGGCGGCATTGGACAAAAACGCAACGTCAGGCTGCGTCAAGCATTTGCTTAACCTTATTGCGCAATTGATCGATGGAGAACGGCTTGGCGATCGATTGCATGCCCGGCTGAACCTCGATGCTCTCGGGATAACCACTGGCAAATAGGACCGGCAGTTGCGGGCGCAGTTCACGCGCCCGGGTGGCCAAGTCCCGGCCATTCATATCCGGCAGGCCGACATCGGTCATCATCAGATCAATGACCTTATTTGTGTCCTCTACGAATTCAAGCGCCGATTTGGCGTCTTCAGCCTCCAGCACACCGAACCCCAGCTCTTCGAGTACGTCGACGATCAGCATACGCACAATGGAGTCGTCTTCGACTACGAGAATGGTTGAGGTGGGTGCCGACATAGTGAACATTCCTGAAAAAGTGAAGGTGCTGGGCGCGACAGGTCTAAAGGCAATCCACTAGTGAGTAGCGACAAGGCCAGCAAGTTCCGAAAAATTGCTGGCATTGTGAGCTTCGCGCCGGAGAATGTCGCGTCAGGGGCGGAAAAACTACAACGGAACCGACGCGATACGGTGGACCTGTGCGGAATCGCGGTAGAACTGCATGTCACCGGACTCAAAATAACTCACTTGATACTCAGGCGTGCCCGGATTCGTACCGTAAGCCCGATGCTGAAACGGGCTGGTGCCGCGGTTCAGGGTACGTTCCAGGCCATTTTTCATGGCCTCGGCCGAGTCAAATTGGGCCATCCCGAAATTCGGATCGAAGTAGAACCAGACGGGTTTGTCGTCACGCACCATGACGCCGGCCAGCAGGGCGTGATCCTTCGTTGCAATCCTCAGGCTCCTTGGCGGGCTCGCATCGGTCAGCTCGGTGGCGATCTGATGATAGGGAATCTGCCTGGGCTGCTTGCCCATATGAAAGGTATCCACGTGTTTGACTGCTTCATGAAACGACCTGAGGGTGCGGATGAACTGCGTCGCCGCAGGGTCCTGTGGATCGGCGGCCGCCTTGAACATATTGCCCAGGTAGGTCGTCTCTCGGCCCGATTGCATGGACAGTGCCAGGGTATTGGCGATACCCGCACATTCGCCTGGTGAAGCCAGATTGACTTGGCTGAGGTAAAACTCCTGGGGCATCGGGGTCAAGGTGCCGCCGACGGCGTGGATATCCCGCTGGAACAGGGTAAAGCCTTCCTGGATCAGTCTGACTTTCTTGCGTTCGATCTGTTTGACCAGCGTGCCGACGTCTTCGGCGCCCAGCCACCCACGGGAGATCAGCATCTGAAGCTCGAGAATCGTCGAGTCTGATGAGAAACCCGGCACCTTGTGCGGGTCACCGTTCGCATAGCCGGCGTTGAAGTCGGAAACCTTCTCGGGGCGTTGCGCGCGTTTCAACTCGTTTTCGAACTCTTTGGGTGCATATTGACCGAGTACGGTCGGCGGGCCCTCCGGCGACTGTATTTCGCCCGCCAGCTTCTTGTAGAGCCAGTCGGTGAAGCTCTGGTTGATCTGCCCCTTCGCCGACACCGTGGTGGGTGCGAAGCCCTGGAGTGGCCCGCCGTAGGCGCGCATTTTTTCCGCATCGAAGGCATACCATTGGCCATTTTTCAGCACCGCGGCACCGTCGATACTGTGTTCGCCGATCTTCACGGTGCCTGTGGCGACGACGCCATGCTCGTTGCTGGCGGCTTTGAGCAGGTCGTAACGGCCCGACGCGCCACGCAATGCGTTCACACCTTGCGCGCCTTTGGCGCCGAGGAACTTGAGCCCGCCACCGGCCAGGCGGGCCCCGCCAACCGCCAGGTCGCCTGCGCCGCTCAGCGGGTTGAATGCGCCGAACGTGGCCATGCCGATGACTTTGGCCGACCGTGCCACCTTGGTCGCCGCCGAAACGGTGGTCCCTGCGATCTTGACCACTTTTCCGGCCGCACCCACACCCGCCGTCACGATGCCGAACGCGTCCAGGCTCAGATCGATCAAGCCTTCAGCAATGTTGCCGTTGCGGAAGTGGTTGATCGCGGAGCGCAAAGGGACCAGGTCCAACAGGAAGTTTTCAATCATGTCGGACCGGTTCCGAATATTGTCGTCGGTGGTGAGGCCACGCGCCTGTTGCTTGATTGCCGGATCATCGAGGTTGATATGTTCAACGAAGGCATCGGCGATCAGTTGGACGCGGGGCGAGGCGAAGGTATCGCTGGGTGAATCGCCAGGCGGTGTCTGCTCTGTATCAAGCGTGGCTTGACCGGCGCTGGGGGTGAACACCTTTGTTTCGGAGACGATATTCGCCTTCCTTGAAGAGCCAGGCTGTGCCTGCCACTGCGGAATACTGCGGATAGCGCCGGCGTTGAAGTCGATCTCATAGGCCGTGGTCACCCCACCGCGCTCGATCCTTACCAGTAGTTCTTCGCCTTTGGGCAGCTCGGTTTTGTCACTGAACAAACCCAGCCCAAGTTTATGGGCGTGATTTTGATAAAAAGTGACGTTGCCATATTCAAAGTTTTTTCGGTCGTCTGCCGGCAACTGGCTGATCAAGTGCTTGATATACGTGCCGACGGCGTTCTTCTTTTCCTCGATCACCTGCTTGAATTGCGACTCGAACGCCGTGGCCACCCCAAACTCGGGATTGGCGTTCAACGCCCCCACGGGGATACGGCTGTCACGGGAGCCGTAGACCGCGTCGGGTCCAACGTCCATCATCGCGACATCCAGCAGCGAGTGCACGCCCGGCACCTGATTTCTACGCCGGATATCCCCGCCCGGCATATGGGTGACGCGAATCAAGGGTTCTTCGAACAGCGCCTCCTTGTCGGGAAAGCGTTGTTTCAGCTCGGCCAATGCCATCGCTTTACGGGACGGGATGTCTTTGTCGAAGGCCTCTGAGGCGGCCAGCATCACGGACTGGCGTTCGCTGAAGCGAGTCACCAGGTTGTTCAGTTCATCGGACGCGTACAGATGCTCGGCTTTTTTCTCCAGCAGGCCATTGGCCGTGCCCCAATCGATCAAGGCGTTACGTTGAGCGGTGTTCGTCATGTTCACGTCTGCGCCGCTGGCGTGTTCGGCTTCCAGCATGACCGCGGCGAAGCTCATATTGGCGACCCGGCCGGGTATGTGCGCGTCGACCATCGTCGCGGCGATTGCGAGGTTGACCCAGGCCGGGCTGCCAAAGGTCACGCTGTCGGGAATGTCCTTGACCAGAAATACCGGCGCACGACCCGCCAGCAGCAGGTGGGCGGCTGCGCCAGCCAGTTCTGGGCTGGTTTTACCCTGAGCCACCAGGTGTTGGCGCAGGGCATCGACGATCTGGGCGGCCGACTTGCCCCTGAGTGAGTCGTCGGCCAGGTCGAAGCCGGCCACGTTGTTGCGTTGGGGGGCGGTGATGGACTCTGGGTCCAGCTGCAGTATCACGGCCGCGAGCAGGTAATCGAGGCTGCTGCTATCGGTGGCAATGCCCTGCATCTGTTCCTGAAGCGCGTGGCCCAATGATTGTGCTTCTGGCGAACTGACAAGGGCGTTCAACGTCGCGCCCGGGCTCGTCAGCGCTTCGGCCGCGAGAGGGGTTCGATGCCGCAGGAACTCCAGTACTCCGCCAGTGGTGTGCTTGAGCGGCTGTTTTTGCCCAAGAGGGTCGGTGTAATCCTGGGTGCGGGTGTGCAAGCGTTGTTGCTCATCGGCGCTCAAGGGCACCGGCCAGCTGAGGGCGCCGCCCAGGTTACCCAACGGGTGCGCCTGGGATCGGGCGGCCATGGCGTCCGACAGCCCGGTCAGGGATAAATGGCTATAGGGTGAAAGCAATCCTCCCTGGCGATTGATAAAGCTATCCACGCTGGTGCTGCCGCCGACTTCGCTGTGATAAACCGAGTCGGGGTGAACGTCCATCGGCGTGGTCTTGAGGGCTGCCTGCACGGCCGGGGTGGAGGCGTCAGGCCCAAGCCGCAGGGCGATTTCATTGAGTTTGTCGGCAAGTGTTTTGAGGTTGTGATAATGCCCCAGCTTCGCCTTGAGGCTAGCGCTTTGCGCGACGGTGACGCTGGCTGGCGGCTGCACCGTTGGCGCAGGCGAGTCGTGGCTGGGGACGGGTGTCAACGTCGGCGGTGTAGCGGCGGGTATTGCGGGTGGCGTGGAGAGCGGCATCAATGAAACGCTGGGGAGGGTTTGCAAGGAAATAGTCATACGAGCACCGTTTTGTTAAACAGAAGGTGAGCGCCTTTCTCGCGGAGTTTCCTTATTCCCAAGACGCTTTAGTCTGTGGAAAGGCTGATCAACCAGGTTCCGGTTCAGCACGGGCGGAGTGTGAGCAACTGAAACTGCGACGGGATGTGGGCGGCGTTCAGGGGGCCGTTGCCCGATTGCGCCGTTTCGGGTTGCAGCGGTTCATGGCAGAAAAATAGCGTTCAACCGCAACTTTGGGGCAAACTCCCGGTTTTTCCGCATTTGGCAAAGGCATGCCCATGACTCCCGCGTCGACCGTCGATGAAAAGAGCTTTCGTACACTGTTGAGCCGCAACGTCGCACTGCCCCTCGGTGTGGGTGTGCTCAGTGCGGTGTTTTTTGTGTGCCTGATCACTTATTTGTTGTCGGTGATCCAGTGGGTAGAGCACACCGACCGGGTCATCAATAACCTCAACGAAACGTCCAAGCTGACGGTTGACCTGGAAACCGGCATGCGCGGTTTCCTGATCACCGGCGACGAGCATTTCCTCGACCCCTATGAAGTGGCCAAGCCGCGGATCATTGCCGACTTACACAATTTGCAGGAGCTGGTAGCGGACAACCCGCAGCAGGTAGATCGCCTCAAGCGCCTGGAAAGCCTGCAACTGGAGTGGAACAAGTACGCCCAGTCGATGATTGATATGCAGCGCGAGAACGGCGACTACCGCAGCGCGGTGAAAGCCGGCCGGGGTAAACGTCTGACCGATGAGATTCGCAATGAGTACGACGACGCGGTGGCGATGGAGCAACAGTTCCGGATTACCCGCAACGCGGAAGTCACCCGTACCACCCTCATCAGCGTCGCCCTGTACTTGGTGTTCGTGCTGGGGCTGAGCGGCTTTCTGGCTTACATTGGTCGTAAAAATTTACTATCACTTTCAGATAGTTACAGTGCTAACTTCGCGTCGCAACAGAAGATCGCACTGCGTCTGGAGCAACAAGCTTGGCTGCGTAATGGCCAGACCGAACTGGCCGAACAGGTGCTCGGTCAACTGACCCTGAACATGTTGGGACGCAATATCCTGCAGTTCTTTGCCCAGTACATGGGCTCGGTGGTGGCGGCGCTGTATGTGCGTGAAGAGCACGGCGGCCTCAAGCGCGTGGCCACCTATGGTTTCTCCCGCGAGCAGGAGCAGCAGGAGCAGGCGATCTACAGCGACGAAGGCATCGTAGGGCAGGCCGCCCAGCTCGGTCGCCTGATTCGCCTGGACGACGTGCCGGTGGATTACTTCAAAGTGAGTTCCGGCCTGGGCGAGGGCACGACCCGCAGCGTGCTGGTGGTGCCGACCAGCGATGACGACCGGATCAACGGCGTGATCGAACTGGGTTTCCTGCGCCCGCTGCAGGAGCGCGACATCGAACTGCTGGAACTCATCGCCGGCAATATCGGTACCTCCATCGAAGCCGCCCGCTATCGCCAGCGCTTGCAGGAAGTGCTGGCCGAGACCCAGCAGCTCAACGAAGAGCTGCAAGTGCAGCAGGAAGAGCTCAAGACCGCCAACGAAGAGTTGGAAGAGCAATCGCGCATCCTCAAGGAGTCCCAGGCCCACCTGGAAACGCAACAGGCGGAACTCGAGCAGACCAACGAGCAATTGGCCGAGCAGACCCTTACCCTGGCCGAGCAGCGCGATGCCATGGACCGCAAGAACGTCGAGCTCAACCAGGCTCAGCTTGAGCTGGAAGACCGCGCTGACGAGTTGCAACGCTCGAGCAAGTACAAATCAGAATTCCTCGCCAACATGTCCCACGAACTGCGCACGCCGCTGAACAGCTCGCTGATCCTGGCCAAGTTGCTGGCGGAGAACCCTCAGGAAAACCTCAGCGCCGAACAAGTCAAGTTTGCCGAGTCGATCTATTCCGCCGGCAATGACCTGCTCAACCTGATCAACGACATCCTCGATATCTCCAAGGTCGAAGCCGGCAAGCTGGAAATGCGCCCGGAAAACTCCAGCGTGGCGCGCCTGGTCGATGGCCTGCGCGGGATGTTCGAGCCGCTGGCGGCCGATCGCAAGCTGGGGTTCCAGGTGCAGGTGCAGGAAGGTACGCCGACCATGCTCTTTACCGATCGTCAGCGCCTGGAGCAGATTCTCAAGAACCTGCTGTCCAACGCGGTCAAGTTCACCGAGCAGGGCCAGGTCAGCCTGTCGGTGTCCCGCGCGCCGGGGGAGGGCGTCGCCTTTACCGTGCGCGATTCCGGGATAGGCATCGCCCCGGACCAGCAGGAGAGCATCTTCGAAGCCTTCCGTCAGGCCGACGGCACCACCAATCGCCGGTATGGCGGCACCGGCCTGGGGTTGTCGATTTCCCGCGACCTGGCCGCGTTGCTCGGCGGCTATATCAGCGTCACCAGCGAACCCGGCCAGGGCAGCACGTTCACCCTGGTCATCCCGGAGCAGTACGTCGAACGCGAGGAAGACGCTGCGCCTGTCGAGCAACCGCGCCAGGTGATTGCCGCCCCGGCGCCCAAGCCCATCGCGGTCTCGCCGCTGCCGGTGGCCGATGCCACACAGATCCCGCGCTTTGCCGACGACCGTGAGAAAGCGCCGTTCGCCACGCGCTGCATCCTGGTGGTGGAAGACGAACCGAACTTCGCGCGCATCCTGTTCGACCTCGCCCATGAGTTGGGCTACCACTGCCTGGTGGCCCATGGCGCGGATGAGGGTTACAGCCTGGCCGAGGAGTACATCCCCGACGCGATCCTGCTCGACATGCGCCTGCCGGACCATTCCGGGCTGACGGTGCTGCAACGCCTCAAGGAACACGCCAATACCCGCCACATCCCGGTGCATGTGATCTCCGTGGAAGACCGCGTCGAAGCCGCCATGCACATGGGCGCCATCGGTTACGCGGTGAAACCCACCACCCGCGAAGAGCTCAAGGATATATTCACGCGCCTGGAAGCCAAGCTGACCCAGAAGGTCAAGCGCGTGCTACTGGTGGAAGACGATGACCTGCAGCGCGAGAGCATTGCCCGCCTGATCGGCGACGATGACATCGAGATCACCGCTGTCGGCTTTGCCCAGGAGGCCCTCGACCTGCTGCGCACGAACATCTACGACTGCATGATCATCGACCTCAAGTTGCCCGACATGCTCGGCAACGAGCTGCTCAAGCGCATGGCCACCGAGGATATCTGCTCGTTCCCGCCAGTGATCGTCTACACCGGGCGCAACCTGACCCGCGACGAAGAGGCCGAGCTGCGCAAGTATTCGCGCTCGATCATCATCAAGGGCGCCCGTTCGCCGGAGCGCCTGCTCGACGAAGTCACACTCTTTTTGCACAAAGTCGAATCGCAGCTGTCCCATGAACGCCAGAAGATGCTCAAGACCGCGCGCAGCCGCGACAAGGTCTTCGAAGGGCGCAAGATCCTGTTGGTGGACGACGATGTGCGCAACATCTTCGCCCTCACCAGCGCCCTGGAGCACAAAGGCGCCGTGGTGGTGATCGGGCGTAACGGCCATGAAGCCATCGCCAGGCTCAATGAAGTCGATGATATCGACCTGGTGCTGATGGACGTGATGATGCCGGAAATGGACGGTTACGAGGCCACCGCCCTGATCCGCCAGGACCCGCGCTGGAAGAAGCTGCCGATCATCGCCGTGACGGCCAAGGCCATGAAGGACGATCAGGAGCGTTGCCTGGCGGCCGGCTCCAACGATTACCTGGCCAAGCCGATTGACCTGGATCGCCTGTTCTCGCTGATTCGCGTCTGGTTACCGAAGATGGAACGTATTTAAGTGGAACGCAGTTTTTTGGAAAAAAGCAGTGATATTGAGCTGCGCCTGCTGATTGAGGCGATCTACCTCAAGTACAGCTATGACTTTCGCGACTACTCCGGTGCGTCGGTCAAACGCCGTGTGGCCCACGCCCTGCGCCAGTTTGAATGCGCGACGATTTCGGCGTTGCAGGAGCGCGTCCTGCACGATCCGGCAGCGTTCATGCAATTGCTGCAGTTTTTGACGATTCCGGTCAGCGAGATGTTTCGCGACCCGTCGCACTTCCTCGCGATCCGCCAGGAAGTGGTGCCGCTGCTCAAGACTTATCCGTCGATCAAGATCTGGATCGCCGGTTGCAGCACCGGGGAGGAGGTGTACTCCATGGCGATCCTGCTGCGCGAGGAAGGGCTGTTGGAACGCACCATCATCTACGCCACCGACATCAACCCGGCATCGCTGGATAAAGCCAAGCAGGGGATTTTTTCCCTGGAGAATGTGCGTGCCTATACCGCCAACTACCAGCAGGCCGGTGGGCAGCGTTCCTTTGCCGATTACTACACGGCGGCTTACGATCATGCGATCTTCGACAAGACGTTGCGCGAGAATGTCACGTTCGCCGACCACAGCTTGGCAACCGACAGTGTTTTCTCAGAAACTCAATTAATTTCATGTCGCAATGTACTGATTTACTTCAATAAAAAATTGCAGGATCGGGCGTTTGGATTGTTCCATGAGTCGCTGTGTCATCGTGGCTTCCTGGTGCTGGGCAGCAAGGAAACCCTGGATTTTTCCGCCTACAACAAGCATTTCGAGCCCTTGGTCAAACAGGAACGGATCTACCGGAAATCATGAACGACGCTGCCGCCAACCCCATGTGTGGGATAGAAGCCATCGTCGTCGGCGCGTCCGCCGGCGGCGTTGAGGCGTTGCTGAGTATTTTTGGCGATCTGCCGCAGGCCTTCGGGCTGCCGATCATTGCCGTGCTGCACCTGCCGGACGAGCGCCGTAGCCAGTTGGCGGAAGTGTTTGCGCGACGTTTGCAGATTCCGGTACGCGAAGGGCAGGACAAGGAAGTGATCCAACCGGGCACCTTGTACTTCGCCAGCCCCGGCTATCATTTGTCGGTGGAGCATGACCGCAGCCTGTCTTTGAGCCAGGAAGACCGGGTACATCATTCCCGGCCCGCCATCGATTACCTGTTCGCCTCGGCCGGCGATGTCTACGGCAAGCGCCTGCTGGCCATACTGCTGACCGGTGCGAACCAGGACGGCGCCCAAGGGCTGGCCCACGTCAAGCAATCGGGCGGTATCACTGTCGTACAGGACCCCGACGAAGCACGGATTGCCGTGATGCCGCGGGCGGCGCTGGCCCTGCACACGCCTGACCATATTCTGACCTTGAGCCGCATTGCCTCATTGCTGGCTTCCCTGGAATCCTCCCCATGTTAAGTACTATCCAGGCCAAACTGCTGATCGTCGACGATCTGCCGGAAAACCTGCTGGCCCTCGAAGCGCTGATCAAGCGCGAGGACCGCCAGGTCTTCAAGGCCTTGAGCGCCGACGAGGCCTTGTCCCTGTTGCTGGAGCACGAGTTCGCCATGGCGATCCTCGATGTGCAGATGCCTGGCATGAACGGTTTCGAGTTGGCCGAGCTGATGCGCGGCACCGAAAAGACCAAGAACATCCCGATCGTATTTGTCAGCGCCGCCGGTCGCGAACTCAACTATGCCTTCAAGGGTTATGAAAGCGGGGCCGTGGACTTCCTGCACAAGCCGCTGGATATCCATGCGGTTAAGAGCAAGGTCAATGTGTTCGTCGACCTGTACCGCCAGAGCAAGGCGATGAAGCAGCAGGTGGAAGCGCTGGAGCGCAGCCGCCGCGAACAGGAGTTGCTGCTGACACGCCTGCAGGCCACTCAGGCTGAGTTGGAGCAGGCGGTACGCATGCGCGATGACTTCATGTCGATCGTCGCCCACGAAGTCCGCACGCCACTCAACGGGCTGATTCTCGAAACCCAACTGCGCAAGATGCACCTGGCCCGGGACAACGCCGCCGCGTTCACCCTGGAGAAGATGCGCGCCATGGTCGACCGCGATGAGCGGCAGATCCAGAGCCTGATCCGGCTGATCGAAGACATGCTCGACGTGTCGCGCATCCGCACCGGCAAACTGTCGATTCGTCCGGCGCGCTTCGACCTCACGCAACTGGTGCGCAACCTGCTGGAAAACTTCGCGCCGCAAGTGGCCGCCGCCGAGTCGTCCATGCAACTGGAGGCGGAAGGTCCGGTGGAGGGCAGCTGGGATGAATTCCGCATCGAGCAAGTGGTGTCCAACCTGCTGACCAACGCCTTGCGCTATGGGGCCAAGAGCCCGGTGGGCGTGCGGGTGTACAGCGAACACGGCGAAGCACGGCTGGAGGTGCGGGACCACGGGATCGGCATCAGCGCCGACAATCAGAAGCGCATTTTCCAGCAGTTCGAGCGCGTGTCCGCCAGCCATGTGGCCGCCGGTCTGGGCCTCGGGCTGTTTATTTCCGAACAGATCGTCGCGGCCCATGGCGGTACCATTGAGGTGGAGAGCCAGATAGGCGAGGGCGCCCTGTTCCGGGTGTGCCTGCCCCTGGACGCGTCGGCGTGAAAACAATCGTCACTTCGACGCAACCTCTGCGTGACTGCATGGTCGTAAGTGCAGCAATTGACCGGACAAAGGCTTCCCATGAGTGAAGATGCACAAGATGTCGTTCTGATCGTCGAGGACGACGAATCGATTATGTTTGTCCTGGATGAATACCTCAAAGGCCTGGGCTATCGGGTATTGAAGGCGATCAATGGGGAGCAGGCTTTTGAAATCCTCGCCAGTAAACCGCACCTGGACCTCATGGTGACGGACTATCGCCTGCCTGGCGGCGTCACCGGCGTGCAGATCGCCGAGCCGGCGGTGAAGTTGCGCCCGGAGCTGAAGGTGATTTTTATCAGTGGCTACCCGCAGGAAATTCGTGACTGCGACAGCCCGATCACACGCAAGGCGCCGATCCTGGCCAAGCCGTTCGACCTGGATACGCTGCAAGAACATATCCTGCGGTTGTTGGCGTGACACCTGCATGTGTCAGTCCAACAACCGCTGATGCCCCTGGCCGGTCAGGATTACCAGGCAAGCACCTCGTCCTTTGCATGTGAATCAAGTACCCGTGCGGGGTTGGTTCCCTCGAAGAGCTCAAACGATCCATCGGGTTTTATGTCAATACGGTTGGCCGTTGCGATCGTAGTGGACGCCGGGTATTTGTTTGCGATGTTGAACAGCACTTGTTCACCGGCGTCACCTTGTTTCAGAGCGATGCCTAATCCCGGAATGGTCCGGACATAATCGCCGCCCACATAAATCACTTTGCTTGTCTGGTCTAACGATCCCTCCAGTTGTTTCAGCACGCGCTGTTGTTCTGTCGTCGGCACGCCGCCTTGGAAGTGCATTAATGTTCGTTTCTGGTAGACACCCTCTTTCAAGTCGGTAAGCACCGCCAGGGCCGTACAATCACTGATGCCACTGGTGCTGATGATTGCGGTCGGGTCAGTGACGGTGACGTCCTTGTAATCCGACATAGCGATGTGGTGGGTCGGGGCGGGGGGCTTCAGGTGAGTAACCGTCGTCGGGATGGATTCTTCATAAAGCCGTTTGACCGGTCTGTCATGAAGACTCGCGGTGCTTATCCACGACTCGTGATGGTCGCTGATCTTGAATTCAAGTTTTTTGGGGTCATTGCTATAAGTTTTGTATTGGACCGGCAGCTTCTTGTCATTGAATATTTTTTCGAGACCACGCCTCATCATGGCCTCGCTTGAAAACTCGGCCACCCCAACATTCGGGTCGTAAAAAAAGAACTTCTTACCGTCGCCATCCGGCACGGACCCGGCCACCATCGCATGGCCGGGAGAGTCGATCATCACGGTCTTGCCCCCAGGCGCATTGGCCAGTTCCGTAATCATGTCCTGATACGTTACCTGGCGCTGTGGGTTACCGGCGTGAAACATGGTCGGTATACTGATGCTTTTTTGCACATCGTCTAATGTGCGAGCAAATACTCGCGACCCCTCAGCCCGCGGATTGGCGGCGGCAACGTACAGGTTGTCAATAAATACGCGTTCTTTTCCTTGCGCCTTGGCCGATGCGAACGTACGCGAGAGAGCGGCGCACTGCCCATCGGAAAGGTGGTTGACCTGGCTAAGGTAGATGGTCTGAGGTACGGGGGTGAACGTTCCTCCGACGGCATTTACGTGGGCGTTGAAATGCTGTGTGCCGTTGAGCCCGTGCTGGACAGCCAGCCTTTCCTGCTGGCGGACCAAGGTGCCCACCTCTTTTGCTGTTTTGTCCGGGCGTAGCGCCAGCTTCATCACGTCTTCTGATTTCATGCCCTTGGCATAGCCTTTAATCAGTTCCGGCGCGCCTTCCTCATAGCCACTCTTAAACGCTGCGCTGGGCGTCACCCCATCGCCCTGGTAACGGTCCAGTAGCTTTCCCCAGTCTTTTCGAATTTGAATCGACTCCGGCGAGAGCGCGCGTTGCGTGTTTTGCCACGCATGAAGCTCCTGAGTACCGCCTCGTATTGACGGCTGGAAATCGTCCAGTGCTTTGCCAAACGGGCGTCGGGTCGTCGTATCAAAGGCATACCATTTACCGTCCTGAAGAACCGCGGCACCTTGCAAGGTCTCGCCGGACGTCTTGAAGGTACCCATCGCTGCTGCGTCGTATTGTTTGCTCGCGGCGACCAGGTCGTAGCCAGTGTGGGTGCCGCGTAGGTGCCGGATGTCTTGAATCGTGTCGGTGATGACGCGTTTACCGACGCTTGCCACGCCGCGACCGGTAGCGCGCAGTAAATCCGCCGCGCCGTCCAACGGATTAACCAGGCTGATCGCGCTCAACCCCAGGGTCTTTCCTATATGCAAGGCCTTGCTACCGGCAGACAGGGTCTTGGTTGCAACGTTAGCCAGTTTCCCTACGGTGGAGGCTCCAACGGTCATGATGCCAAACAGGTCGAGTGATAAGTCGATGATCCCTTCGCCGAGGTTGCCCTCCGTAAAATGCTTGATGGCTGACCGTAATGGGATCAGGTTAAGAAGCAACTCATTTAACTTTTTGTAAAAGGGTACCTCGGACTCAACCGTCGTCACCCCTCGAGCCTCGGCCTCCAGCGCGCCCCATACGCTGCTGACCTTGGCCACCGTGGCACCGATGGCCGCGCTCCGGGGGCTGGCGAAACTGTTCAACGGCCCGGCGGTGTCGGTGTTTTCTTGTAGCAGCTGTTGCCGTACCAGCGGGGAACCTTCATCGGGAATGGACAGTGTGACGGGGACCATGTCGGTATACGGCGTGTTGTTATCGCGCGGTTTTCCGTCTTCTATATGAGCCCCAGGCTGATAACCGGGCTGGAAATCGCCGAGGTCCCCGCGTTTGGTAAGCGTGTTCTTCTGGACATTCAGTTCATAGGTATGGGCAATCCCGTCGCGCATCACTTTCAATAGCACAGGGTTGCCGTCGGCAGCCGGGACCCGGACGATACCGCTGAGCTGATGTTCGCCCTTGAACTCCTTGAAGATCGAAAGGCTTCCGTATTCGATATTCTGCCGGTCCTCCAGCGGCAACTGGGCGATCAGATGCTTGACCTGCGTGGCGACGCTGCTGTCGAGGGCGCGACCAAACTGTTGGAACTCACTGACGAATTCCCTGCTGATATGTTTCAGGTTTTGCGTCTTGCTCAAGACCTCCTCGAGGGTGAAGTTGGGCGTGTTGGCAGCAGAGCGTCCGGGGCCCCTGCGCGGTGGTGTGTAAGGCTCGATCACCCATTGATTGGGGTGTGACGCGTTGTTGTGCCTGGCCGGGTGGTAGGGCACATTGGGCGGATTGTGCAGCATGTTCTCCATGTACAAGTCCAATATCGAATAGGGCCCGGGTCGATCTTTATCGTAAGTGTCCAGTACGATGCACTTCAGTTCCAGGCGCGCGTCATCGCCCAAAACTTCGCGCAGTTCGGCCAGGGCCATCTCCTTGCGAGACGCCGGCGCGGGCGTGCGCTGTGCTTCGGAAGCTGTTCGCAGTTCGCCGACCTGCTGGTTAAAGGCGTCGGCGATGGTTTGCATATCTGCGGGCGACGTCACACTCGTGACGATGCTGTTGGTCAGGCCCCATTCCTTGAGCGCGTCATGCTGGGCGACATATTCGATCTGACGCTGAGCCTGGGACACCGGGGCGATATCCGCGTACAACATGACCTCGCCGTAACTCATGGTGGATGCCCGGCCCGGCGTCTCGGCTTCTATGCGCGCCACCGCGGTACTGAAGCTGACGTGGGCGGGGGAGCCGTGAGTGACCGTGGCCGGGATATCCTTGACCAGCAACTCTGGCGCCTTGGAGGCCAGTTTCAGGTTGGCCTGGATATTGGCTTTTTCCGGTGACGAAGCCTCTTTCGTGACGTAGTACAAATGGTCGGCCACACGCTGGGCCGTCTCTGATAAAGGTTTGCCTTTAAGCTGCTGGCCGGCCAGGTCAAAGCCTGAAATGTGCTTCTGGGGCAAGGTTGCCTGGGTGAATGCATCGGTGTAATTCAGGTTCAAGGCCGCCATTAACCAGTCATTGACGCTGCCTTTGACCGACAGTGTGTTGAATTTGGCCTGGATGGCCGCCCCCAGCGCCTGGCCCTTGGGCGACTGGATGATGCGGTCGAGCAGTTGCTGTGGGTTGCGAAGCTCGTGGGCTTCGACTGCTACACCTTGCATCAATGCTTCCAACACATTGCGGTTGCTCCCCAGGTTCAGGTCGCCCACATTGCCGTGCTGCAAGAACGCCAACAGTTGGCGCTGGGTGTCCGTGTCAATCGGCTGCGGCCAGGACAGGGCACCGCCGTAGTTACCATGGACGGGGCTTCGCGGTGTGGGGGTGAGGAGGAATCGCCTGAGGTTCTCCACTTCCTGTGCGGTGCCGGGTTTTTCAAAGCCGTGGTATTCAAGAAAATCAGCCAGGCTAGCCACGCCTCCTTGCTGCACGTCTCGGTCCCGTTCGTATGAGGAGTGGGGGTTCAATTCGAAGGTGGTTTCACGCAGATACGCGGGGACCTGCGACAGCTGAAGGCTGCCTGAGGCAAGCACTGTCCCCAGATGCTTCAACAACACAGTCGCTTGGTGCCGGTTGTTGATGTTCCCCAGCAGCGTCTGCTGCTGCTCGAGTGCGTCCTCGCTGCGCGTTTCCTGGAGCCCAGGGAATACAGCGGGGTCAAGCGGGGCAAAGGTTTTATCGCGCTCCAGCTCGGCGGCGCGTTGCTGGAGTTCGGAAGGGGCGATTCGCGTCGGCTCTTTGTAGAACTGCCCAACCAGCCAGGCCGGCGCACGGTTGGCGCTCTCGGACGACGGAAGGGGAAACGGCCTGTTCCTGTCGGAGATGACCCCTCCGGCATCCATTAACGGCCCTCGCACCGCCGACCAGCGCTTGTCCTCGCTCGCACGCAACTGTAAGGGCGCATTGAGCGAAACATCTGGGGTTACACGGTAGGTGACTTGACCACTTTGCGGCAGGATTTTGATCGAGTCGGGCAGGGCTCTGACCGTGAGCCGCCAGTCGAGGAACTCCGGCGACCGAGCGGCATTGCCTAGTAACTTCCACCACTGGCCAAATGTTGAATCCGGCGGAATATCCACCATGATCGCGTTGTCGTGGGCGGGAACGCCGCTGAAGCCCTGCAATGCCTTGCCGTAGTTCTGCGCCAACGCACTGTCGCCCCTGGCCCGGGGGGAATTGCCAGGGGCAGAGAGGTGGGGGCTTTCGCGGTCAGGCTCTACAGCTACCTGCTCGACTGGCTCCAGCGTGTCGCTTGCAATGGAAGAATGCGGGGGAAAAGCGTGGGCAAGGCTGTTGGAAATCGTCATGGGTGGCGGCTCTATCATCAGGATTGAGGTCCACTGGGTGAAAATTCCAGGTCCCAGTGGTAATCCTTCGTACCCAAGCCCCTTGACCGATTCCATTTTCGAACCGTGGCTTTATTGCACCTTGTTGCCGATTGCCTCCGCTTGGCTGGCGGCTGCGCGGATCATTTCCCTGACTTTCGCCGTCAAGAGATCAAACGTGAACGGCTTGGTAATCAACTGCATCCCAGGGTCCAGAAAACCACCGCGCACCGCCGCGTGTTCGGCATAGCCGGTGATAAATAGGACCTTGAGTTCCGGCCGAATCTGCCGGCCGATTTCCGCCAGTTGCCGGCCGTTCATGCCCGGCAGCCCGACATCGCTGATCATCAGGTCAATGCGCTGGTCGGACTCGATGATCGGCAGTGCTGTGTTGGCATCGCTGGCCTCGACAAAGGCATAGCCCAGTTCCTTGAGCACCGCGCTGACCAGCACCCGTACCGCCGGGTCGTCCTCGACGATCAACACTGTTTCACCGGCATTGGCAAAGGGCAGCCGCGCGGGGTTCGCCGCTTCGGCCACGACCATTTTACCGACGAAACGCGGCAGGAACAGGCTGACGGTAGTGCCTTTTCCGACTTCGCTGTGGATCGTCACATGGCCACCGGATTGCCGTGCAAAGCCGTAAATCATCGACAGGCCGAGGCCGGTGCCCTGGCCGATCGGTTTGGTGGTGAAGAAAGGATCGAAGACGCGCCCCATTAAACTTTCCGGGATACCGCAGCCGCTGTCGCTGACGCTCAATTCAACGTAGTCACCGGGTTGCAATGTGCCGTAGGCGGCGGTGAACACGCTGTCGAGATGGCGGTTGCTGGTTTCCACGGTGAGGTTGCCGCCGTTCGGCATGGCATCGCGTGCGTTGATCACCAGGTTGAGCAGCGCGCTTTCCAACTGGTTGGGGTCGGCTTCGGCGGTCCAGAGCGGGTCGCTGAGGCGCATGTCCAGCGCAATGCTTTCATTGATGCTGCGTTGCAACAGTTCGCCCATGGAGGTCACCAGTTGGTTGATCTCGACGGGTTTTGAATCCAGCGACTGCCGCCGGGAGAACGCGAGCAGGCGGTGGGTAAGGCCGGCGGCCCGGTTGGCGGAGGTGACGCCCAGGTCGATCAGGCTGTCCAGGTCGTCCAGCTTGCCGCGGGAGACGCGCCTGCGCAGTAACTCCAGGCTGCCGATGATGCCGGTGAGCATGTTGTTGAAGTCATGGGCGATGCCGCCGGTCAACTGGCCGACGGCCTCCATCTTCTGCGATTGACGCAGTGCTTCTTCATTGCTGCGCAGCTGCGCCGTGCGTTCTTCTACTTGCTGCTCGAGCGTCTCCAGCGTGCGTTGCAAGCGCAGTTCGCTTTCGCTCAGGTCGATCAGCCGGTCGCGCGCATCGTATTGTCGGCGTCGTCCGCGCAGTGCCGCCGTAACCAGGCTGATCAACGTCACAGGATGGAAAGGCCGCTCGAGGAAGGTGACATTGCCCAATAACCCGCTCAGGTGCGAGGAACCGTTCTGCTCGGCGCCGCCGTGATGGGTCATCAATACGATGGGCAAGTCCGACCACGCAGGCTGTTGGTGCAAATACTCGAGCAGCGGCTCCAGATCGACGCCGCGCAAGGCTTCGGCAGCAATAATCAGCAGGCCGGCTCCTTCTTCCAGTGCGTTGCACAAGGCGGTCAGGCCCGTGGCGATCATGCCGTTGTACCCGGCCTCGTTGAGCATCATCAGCGCCAACGCGCCGTCGCGGCCCATCGGCGCAAGTACGATGGCGCGCTCGGAGACGGGGGATAGGCTCGTCACTGGCCCTCATCCTTGAGCAGAGGAGAGCCGGCGCCCATGTACGTGGGGATACCGCGCAGTACGCCCTGGAAATTATCGAGCGGCTCGCCGACAGTCATGCCCTGGCTGCTGATGCGGTACTCGCGAATGGTCGATTCATGGGCACCGGTGCGTTTCTTGATGATTGAAATGGCGCGGCGCACCTTGCCCAGCGCTTCGAAATAGCGCAGCAGAATGACCGTGTCGGCGAGGTAGGTAATGTCGACGGGCGCCTGCATGTCACCGACCAGGCCGTGCTGGGCGACGGTCATGAACGTGGCGACGCCGCGGCGGTTGAGATACAGCAGCAGTTCGTGCATGTGCAGGATCAGCGCATTTTCTTCCGGCATGGCGGCCTGATAGCCGTTGATGCTGTCGATCACCACGGTCTTGATCCCGCGCTCATCCACGCAGCGCCGCACGCGGTGCGAGAACTCGCCGGGGGTCAACTCGGCCGCGTCGACTTGTTCGATCAGCAGGTTGCCGGTGGCTTGCAGCGCGGCGAGGTCGATGCCCATGTTTTTCATGCGCTCGAAGAGCAGGCCCAGTTCCTCATCGAAGATGAACAGCGCGGCTTTTTCGCCCCGCGCCACGGCGGCGGCGGCAAACACCATCGAGATCAGCGACTTGCCGGTGCCGGCGGGGCCGAGGATCAGGCTGCTGGAGCCGGTCTCGACTCCGCCGCCCATCAAGGCATCCATTTCGCGAATGCCGCTGCTCAGGGTCTCGCGCACGTAGCCGCCGCGATGCTCGGCCGCCACCAGCCGCGGGAACACATGCACGCCATCGCCCATGATGGTGAAATCGTGGAAGCCGCCGCGGTACTTTTGGCCGCGGTACTTCACGACCCGCACGCGCCGGCGTTCGGCGCCGTAATTGGGCGTCAGTTCTTCCAGGCGAATCACCCCGTGGGCGACGCTGTGTACGGTTTTGTCGAGGGATTCGGTGGTCAGGTCGTCGAGCAGCAACACCGTGGCGTCGTAACGCACGAAATAGTGCTTGATCGCCAGGATCTGTCGTCGATAACGCAGGGAACTTTGCGCCAGCAGGCGGATTTCGGAGAGGCTGTCGACCACCACGCGGGTCGGCTTGACCCGTTCCACCACTTCAAAGATCTGCCGCGTGGCCTCGCCCAGTTCCAGGTCGGAAGAGTACAACAGGCTTTGCTGCTGTTCGGCATTGAGCAGGCTTTCCGGCGGGGTCAGCTCGAAAATATGGATATTGTCATCCAGATCCCAGCCGTGGGATTTTGCGCCCTGGCGCAATTCACGTTCGGTTTCGGACAAGGTGATATAGAGCGAGCGTTCACCATTTTCTGCCCCTGCCTTCAGGAAGTGCAGGGCGACGGTGGTTTTGCCGGTCCCTGGTTCGCCTTCTAGCAGAAACAGATGGCTGCGGGACAAACCGCCGCAAAGAATGTCATCAAGACCTTCAATACCGGTGGCCGCCTTTTCGGATAACAGCGCGTTGGACATAGACAAGAAGTGCCCTCAGGTCACATACGAGTAAGGGGTGCACGCTCGTTCGAGCGCGCTATACCTTCTTGACCCTGGCGTATGAGCGGGGTTCCACCTTTTCGTCTTTTGCGCGCAATGTCAGCGCCTGGGCGGCGACGCGGCGCGCCTACAGGCCCTGTTGCAGCGCCGGATCATCCGGGTTTTGTTGCTCCAACTGCGCCAGCAGCACCTGAACGTTCTGCAATTGACCGCTTTCTTTCCAGTAGCTGACCAGCAGCACCCGCGCCTTGCGATTGGCCGGGTGGCGCTGGATGATTTCTTCCAACTGGCGCTGGGCGGCTTCGAGTTCTTCCTGAGCGTGCAGGGTGGTGGCCAGGTCGTAACGGTAATCCTGATTGCTCGGTTCCAGTTCCACTGCCTTGGACAGGCCGAGCAAGGCGTAAGCACGCTCGCCATGGTGCAGCAACCACATGCCCAGGGCGTGTTGCAGGTACGCGGATTCGGGGTGCGCCGCGAGCTGGCGGGCCAGCAGTTGGCGGGACTCGTCGGTCTTGCCTTGTTTATCCAGCAGTTCGATTTGCGCAACCACGGCTTGCAGGTTGTCCGGCTGCAGGCGCATCGCTTGCTCCAGGGCGTTCTGCGCCTCCGGCAACAGCGCGCTGTGGATGTACAGGCGCGCCAGTTGGAGCCAACCTTCGGCGGTTTCAGGTTGCGCCTTGAGCTTCTTCACGAACTCATCGAGTACCTGCTGCAAGGGCCCGAAATACAGGCCGAGGGTGTCGGGCGAGAGGCCGAGCAATGCGTTGGCGGCGGCAAAGCGCACGTCTTGTTGCGGATCGTCGAGCAGCGGCCCGAGCAGCAGCGTGCGCTGGCCCGTGGGCACCAGGCCGACGATGCTGTGAATCGCCGCTTCACGCACCTGCGGCGAGTCATCGGCCAGGTCCTTGTCGGCGAGCTTCAGTGCCTGGGGGCTGGGGTAATTGGGCAGCTCGGCGTGCAAGGCCACACGACGCTCGTCGGACAAGTCCGGCCGGGCCAGTTGCTGGTACAGCACGCGGGCGGCGCCCGGTTCGCCGTTGCGCGCCTGTTTCAAGGCTTTCGCGTAGCCATGGGCAATGGCGGGCGGCACGGCCACCGGGGTGGAACGGGAGAAATACCAGGTGATCAGCACAATCAACAACAGGGCGCACAGGCCGATGATGGAGTAACGGCGTGACTTTGACATGCAGGCGTCCGAGAGCTTAGGCAGCTAGGGCAAAGCTCTCAGCTTCGGTCAGACCACGGCGAGTGTCAAACCTGTATCAGGTCAGCACGTATTCCACCGGCTCCAGGACAGGCGGCAAGGCCGTTTCGCCGAGGGCCGCCAGAATCTCGCGCTCCAGGGTCCGCACGATCGCGTTGCAGGGCAGGTCGTTCTCATCGAAGCCGAAGGGGTCCTCCAGGTCGTCGCCGATTTCGTCGAGGCCAAAGAAGGTGTAGCTGACGATTGCGGTGAACACCGGTGTCAGCCAGCCCAGCGGTTCGGCCATGGCAAACGGCAAAAGAATGCAGAACAGGTAGATGGTGCGGTGCAGCAGCAGGGTGTAGGGGAAGGGCAGCGGTGTGCTTTTGATCCGCTCGCACGCTGCCTGCACCTGGGTCAGGCTGACCAGTCGGGTTTCCAGCTGGGTGTAGCGCCATTCACTGATCACGCCCCGTTCGGCCAGCCCGGAAAACCGCGCGCCGAGCTGTTGCAGTACCTGGTCCGGGAGGTTGGGATGGCCTGATTCGACGTCGATCCAGGGCTTCACCGCTCGCGCCTCATCTTCCAGGCGCAGGCGCGCGATCAATCCATGGGCAAAGCCGCACAGGCCGCGCAGCAGGCCGGCCCGCTCCAGCGGGTCGCTGAATATCTGGGTTTCACGGATCAGTGAGCGCACTTCGATGGTCATCTGCCCGAGTTGCTTGCGGCCTTCCCACCAGCGGTCGTAGCAAGCGTTGTTGCGAAAACTCATGAAGATCGACAGCGACAGCCCGAGCAAGGTGAACGGCGTGGCATTGACCTTGGAGAAATACGCCGGGTGCAGGGTTTCCACCAGCACGATGACCGAGGCCAGCAACGTGACCAGCAGGCTGCGCAGGGCGATGCGCTTGGCGATCGAGCCCTTGAGCGAAAACAGAATGCCCAGCAGGTTGGGTTTGGGGCGAACGATCATCGGGAGGGGCTTCTTCGGTGGCGCAGGCCATCAGGTTAGAAGCTGGCGGCCGACGCGTCCAATCGCTTGGGCCGACCGCTTGATCGGCGGGGTCTATGATCAAGCGGCATTGGCCAAACCAGTCAGGCATGTTGGTGGCTTTGACCATTGCTGCTGCAGCGCTCTAGAGCGACTATTTCCGCGGCTCTCGTCCGAAAAAACGTCCTGAAAATAAAAATACTGAAGGATTTGAAGCGATGCGTGACTATTTGGCTGCCACTACCGAGTTCGATTACCAACATACCGTCGACAGCACCTTGGCCGGTAACCTGCAAGGCCTCAATGCCTGCGTGGAATGCTGCGACCGACATGCGTTACCAGGGCGCGTTGCGCTGTTCTGGGAAGGCAAGGATGGGCGCAGTGCCACATCCACCTTCAGCGACTTGCAAGACCAGGCTGCACGCTTCGCCAATTTCCTGTTGGCCCAGGGCGTCAAACGCGGCGACAAGGTGGCCGGCCTGTTGCCACGCACCGCCGAATTACTGGTGGTGGTCCTTGCGACCTGGCGCATCGGCGCCGTCTACCAACCGTTGTTCACCGCCTTCGGCCCCAAGGCCATTGAGCATCGCCTGAACAGTTCCGGCGCGGCCGTGGTGGTCACCGATGCGGTGAACCGGCCCAAGCTCGCGCAAGTGGAGGGCTGCCCGACGATCGTCACGGTCACTGGCGCCAAGGGCGAAGGCCTGGTACGCGGTGATTTCAGTTTCTGGGCCGAGCTGGCCACCTATTCCAACCACTGCGAGCCGGTGCTGCTGGGCGCTGACGACCCGTTCCTGCTGATGTTCACCTCGGGCACCACCGGCCCGTCGAAAGCGCTGTCGGTGCCGCTCAAGGCCATTGTTGCGTTCCAGAGCTACACCCGCGACGCGGTGGACCTGCGCCCCGAAGACGCATTCTGGAACGTTGCCGACCCGGGCTGGGCCTATGGCATCTATTTCGGTGTGACCGGACCGTTGTCCATGGGCCACCCGATTACTTTCTACGATGGCCCGTTCACCCTCGAAAGCACCTGCCGGGTGATCAATAAATACGGGATCACCAACCTGACCGGCTCGCCGACCGCGTATCGCCTGTTGATTGCCGGCGGCGAGCAATTCGCCCGCTCGATCAAGGGCAAGCTGCGTATTGTCAGCAGCGCCGGCGAGCCGCTGAACCCGGAAGTGATCCGCTGGTTTGCCGACAACCTGGGGGTGACCATCCATGACCATTACGGCCAGACCGAGTTGGGTATGGTGCTGTGCAATCACCACGGCCTGGAACACCCGGTGCATGTCGGTTCGGCGGGTTTTGCCTCGCCAGGGCATCGCATCGTGGTGCTGGACGACGATCACCAGGAATTGCCCGCCGGCCAGCCAGGGATTCTCGCCGTCGACCGTGAGCAATCGCCGATGTGTTGGTTCGCCGGCTATGACGGCGTGCGGACCAAGGCGTTTGTCGGCAAGTACTACCTCAGCGGCGACACCGTCGAACTGAACCCGGACGGCAGCATCAGCTTCGTCGGGCGCAGTGACGATGTGATCACCACTTCCGGCTACCGCGTCGGCCCGTTCGATGTGGAAAGCGCGCTGGTCGAACACCCGGCGGTGGTGGAAGCGGCGGTCGTCGGCAAGCCCGACGCGGAACGCACCGAACTGGTGAAAGCCTTCGTGGTGATCAACGAACAGTTCCGCGCCACCCCCGAGTTGGCCGAGGAATTGCGCCTGCATGTACGCCAGCGCCTGGCCGCGCATGCCTACCCGCGGGAAATCGAATTTGTCAGCGACTTGCCCAAAACCCCGAGCGGCAAGCTGCAGCGCTTCATTTTGCGTAATCAGGAAATCGCCAAGGCGCAAGCCGTGTTGGCCTGATCCACTTTTCAAGGAAACAACGATGCAGATTGCAAACAAGGTTTTTCTGGTCAGCGGCGGCGCGTCGGGCCTCGGCGCAGCCACCGCTGACATGCTGGTCGCCGCTGGCGCCAAGGTGATGCTGGTGGACCTGAACGCCGATGCCGTCGCGGCCAAGGCCAAACAACTGGGCGACAACGCCCGCAGCGCGGTGGCGGACATCAGCCAGGAAGCCGCTGCCGAAGCCGCCGTGCAGGCCACCGTTGCGGCCTTTAGGGGCTTGCACGGGCTGGTGAACTGCGCCGGTGTGGTACGTGGCGAGAAGATCCTCGGCAAGAACGGCCCCCATGGCCTGGCCAGCTTTGCCCAGGTGATCAACGTCAACCTGATCGGCAGCTTCAACCTGCTGCGCCTGGCCGCTGCGGCCATCGCAGAAACCCAGGCAGACGCCGACGGTGAGCGCGGCGTGATCATCAATACCGCGTCGGTAGCGGCGTTTGACGGGCAGATCGGCCAGGCGGCGTATGCTGCGTCCAAAGGTGCGATCGCCAGCCTGACCCTGCCCGCCGCACGCGAATTGGCGCGCTTCGGCATTCGGGTGATGACCATCGCCCCCGGCATTTTCGAAACCCCGATGATGGCTGGCATGACCCCGGAAGTCCGCGATTCCCTGGCCGCTGGCGTGCCGTTCCCGCCACGCCTGGGCAAACCGAGCGAATACGCCGCGTTGGTTCGGCACATTATTGAAAACAGCATGCTCAATGGCGAGGTGATCCGTCTCGACGGCGCCTTGCGCATGGCAGCCAAGTAAGAGAGGAAGCGTCATGAGTGACCCCATCGTAATTGTCAGCGCCGCACGCACCCCCATGGGCGGGTTCCAGGGCGATCTCAAAGGCCTGACCGCACCGCAACTGGGCTCCGCGGCGATTCGCGCCGCCGTCGAGCGTGCCGGCATCGCCAGCGATGCCGTGGATGAAGTGCTGTTCGGCTGTGTACTGCCGGCCGGCCTCGGCCAGGCCCCGGCACGCCAGGCCGCGCTTGGCGCCGGGCTGGACAAGGCCACCCGCTGCACCACCCTCAACAAAATGTGCGGCTCGGGCATGGAGGCGACGATGCTTGCCCATGACTCGCTGCTGGCCGGCAGCGTTGATGTGGTGATTGCCGGCGGCATGGAAAGCATGTCCAACGCGCCGTACCTGCTGGACCGCGCACGCAGTGGCTATCGCATGGGCCACGGCCGCGTGCTCGATCATATGTTCCTCGACGGCCTGGAAGACGCTTACGACAAAGGCCGCCTGATGGGCACCTTTGCCGAGGACTGCGCACAACATAACGGCTTTACCCGCGAGGCCCAGGATGCGTTTGCCATTGCATCCCTGAGCCGCGCACAAGCGGCGATCAGCAATGGCAGCTTCGCGGCCGAGATCGTCCCGGTGCAGGTCACAGTGGGCAAGGAGCAAAAAACCATCTTGCATGATGAGCAACCACCCAAAGCCAAGCCGGAGAAGATCGCCAGCCTGAAGCCGGCGTTCCGTGAAGGGGGCACAGTGACTGCGGCCAACTCCAGTTCGATTTCCGACGGTGCGGCGGCCTTGCTCCTGATGCGTCAGTCCGAGGCGCACAAGCGCGGGCTGCAACCCTTGGCGGTGATTCGTGGGCATGCGGCGTTTGCCGATGAGCCGGGCCTGTTTCCGGAGGCGCCGGTGGGGGCGATCCGCAAGTTGATGAGCAAGACCGGCTGGAACCTGGGCGACGTGGACCTGTTCGAAATCAACGAAGCCTTTGCCGTGGTCAGCCTGATCACCATGAGCAAGCTGGAGATCCCCCACGACAAGGTCAACATTCATGGCGGCGCCTGTGCCCTGGGCCACCCGATCGGCGCCTCAGGCGCGCGGATTCTGGTGACGCTGCTGTCGGCCCTGCGCCAGAAAGGCCTCAAGCGTGGCGTCGCCGCCATCTGCATCGGCGGCGGTGAAGCCACGGCCATGGCAGTCGAATGCCTGTATTAAGGATTGAACATGCTGCCCAATGACGAACAACTGCAAATCAGCGACGCGGCCCGACAATTCGCCCAGGAACGCCTGAAACCGTTCGCGGCCGAGTGGGACCGCGAGCACCGCTTTCCCAAGGAGGCCATCGGCGAAATGGCCGAACTGGGCTTCTTCGGCATGCTGGTGCCGGAACAGTGGGGCGGTTGCGACACCGGCTACCTGGCCTACGCCATGGCCCTGGAAGAAATCGCCGCCGGCGACGGGGCCTGCTCGACCATCATGAGCGTACACAACTCGGTGGGCTGCGTGCCGATCCTCACGTTCGGCAACGATCAGCAGAAAGAGCAGTTCCTCAAGCCCCTGGCCAGCGGCGCGATGCTCGGCGCCTTCGCGTTGACCGAGCCGCAGGCCGGTTCCGATGCCAGCAGCCTGAAAACCCGGGCGCGCCGCGAAGGCGACCACTATGTGTTGAACGGCTGCAAACAATTCATCACCTCCGGGCAAAACGCCGGCATCGTGATTGTGTTTGCCGTCACCGACCCGGCGGCGGGCAAGCGCGGCATCAGCGCGTTTATCGTGCCGACGAATTCGCCGGGCTACACGGTGGCGCGGGTCGAGGACAAGCTGGGCCAGCATGCGTCGGACACTTGCCAGATCCTGTTCGAAGACGTCAAGGTGCCGCTCGCCAATCGTCTGGGGGAGGAGGGCGAAGGCTACCGCATCGCCCTGGCCAACCTCGAAGGCGGGCGGGTCGGCATTGCCTCGCAATCGGTGGGCATGGCCCGCGCCGCCTTTGAAGCGGCGCGCGACTATGCCCGCGAGCGCGAAAGTTTTGGCAAAACCTTGATCGAACACCAGGCCGTGGCCTTCCGCCTGGCGGACATGGCCACGCAAATCGCCGTCGCGCGGCAAATGGTGCATTACGCCGCCGCCCTGCGCGACAGCGGCAAACCGGCGCTGGTCGAGGCGTCCATGGCCAAGCTGTTCGCCTCGGAAATGGCCGAGAAAGTCTGCTCCGCCGCCTTGCAAACCTTGGGCGGTTACGGTTACCTGAGCGACTTCCCCTTGGAGCGGATCTACCGCGATGTGCGGGTCTGCCAGATTTACGAAGGCACCAGCGATATTCAGCGCATGGTCATCTCACGCAATCTTTAAGGAGCCATTACATGAGTTACGAAACTATTTTGCTCGACGTGCAGGGCCGTGTCGGGTTGATCACCCTCAACCGCCCGCAAGCCCTGAACGCGTTGAACGCACAACTGATCAACGAGTTGAATCAGGCGCTGGACACCCTGGAACGCAACCCTGAAATCGGCTGCATCGTGCTGACCGGCTCGAAAAAAGCCTTCGCCGCCGGCGCCGACATCAAGGAAATGGCCGAGCTGACCTACCCGCGGATCTATATCGACGACCTGTTCAGCGAAGCCGATCGCGTGGCCAACCGTCGCAAGCCGATCATCGCGGCCGTCAACGGCTTCGCCCTGGGCGGCGGCTGTGAGCTGGCGCTGATGTGCGACTTCATTCTGGCGGGCGACGGCGCCAAGTTCGGCCAGCCGGAAATCAACCTCGGCGTGCTGCCGGGCATGGGCGGCACCCAGCGCCTGACCCGCGCCGTGGGCAAGGCCAAAGCCATGGAAATGTGCCTGACCGGGCGCTTTATCGATGCGGTGGAAGCCGAGCGTTGTGGGGTCGTGGCGCGTATTGTCCCGGCCGATGAACTGCTCGAAGAGGCGCTGAAAGTCGCCACGCTGATTGCCGGCAAGTCGGTGCCGATCAGCATGATGGTCAAGGAAAGCGTGAACCGGGCGTTTGAAGTGAGCCTGTCGGAAGGCGTGCGCTTTGAGCGTCGGGTATTCCATGCGGCGTTTGCGACGCAGGATCAGAAGGAAGGCATGGCGGCATTTGTGGCCAAGCGCGCGCCTGAATTCAAAGACCAGTAAGCAGCTTATAAACGCCACACCCCCCCTGTGGGACGCTCCCACAGGGGGGGTGTGGCGTGTCAGTCAGAGCTGGTAGTTCTTCAGCTCCCGTGCAATCACCATCCGCTGAATCTCGCTAGTGCCCTCGTAGATCTGCGTGATCCGCGCATCGCGGTAGTAGCGCTCCACCGGATAATCCTCCAGATACCCATACCCGCCATGAATCTGCATCGCCGAGGAGCAGACCTTTTCGGCCATTTCCGAGGCGAACAGCTTGGCCTGGGACGCTTCCGACAGGCACGGCTTGCCCGCACTGCGCAGGCGTGCGGCGTGCAGGATCAGCAAGCGTGCGGCATTGAGCCGGGTTTGCATGTCGGCCAGCAGGTTGGCCACGCTCTGGTGCTCGATGATGGCCTTGTCGAACTGCACGCGGTCACGGGCATACGCCAGCGCCGCTTCAAACGCAGCACGGGCGATGCCCAGGGCTTGAGCGGCAATGCCGATGCGCCCGCCTTCCAGGTTGGACAGCGCAATCGCCAGGCCTTTGCCGCGCTCACCCAGCAGGTTGGCCTCAGGCACGCTGCATTGGTTGAGGGTGACGGCACAGGTGTCCGAGGCGCGGATGCCCATTTTGTGTTCGGTACGGTCGACCACGAACCCCGGCGTGTCGGTCGGCACCAGGAAGGCAGAAATGCCGCGCTTGCCCAGTTCCGGATCGGTCACCGCAAACACAATCGCCAACTTGGCGCGCTTGCCGTTGCTGACAAACTGCTTGGCGCCATTGATCACCCACTGGCCGTCGCGCAGTTCGGCACGGGTACGCAGGTTGTGGGCTTCGGAGCCGGCCTGCGGTTCGGTCAGGCAGAAGCAGCCGATGGCCTGGCCGCTGGCGAGGTCGGCCAGCCAGGTTTGTTTCTGTTCAGGTGTGCCGTAGTTGAGGATTGGCCCGCAACCCACTGAATTATGGATACTCATCAGGGCGCCTGTGGCACCGTCGCCGGCGGAAATCTCTTCCACGGCCAAGGCATATGCCACGTAATCGACATAGGTGCCGCCCCATTCTTCCGGCACCACCATGCCCAGCAGGCCCAGTTCGCCCATCTTCGCCACCAGGGCATCATCGATCCAGCCGGCTTTTTCCCAGGCCTGGGCGTGAGGGGCGATTTCGCCACGGGCAAAGTCGCGCGCCATGTCGCGAATCATGATCTGTTCTTCAGTATATTCAATATCTTGCATGGCTTATCTCGCAACCTGCGTGAAGTTGTGGAAGAAGCTTTCCACGTGGCTCGGGTCCAGTCCATGGAGCGTCGACGGGTTCCAGCGCGGGCTCTTGTCCTTGTCGATGATCAGGGCGCGGACGCCTTCAATCAGGTCGCCACGCTCGAACCACTGGCGATCCAGATGCAGTTCCAGGGCGAAACACTGCTCCAGCCGCAAACGGCGCCCGCGCCGCAGCATTTCCAGGGTCACGGCCATGGCCAGCGGCGAACGGGTTTGCATCAGGTTGGCCGTGGTCAGCGCCCATTCATGGCTGTTGGCAACCGTTACTTGCTGCAGTTGTTCGACAATGCTCGGCACGTCCGGCAAGGCAAAGAAATGATCGATGGCGGGGCGCAAGGCGGCGAGCGGGGCGTCCGGCAGTTGTTGCACGGCCAGCTTGGCCAACACGCCTTGCAGGTCCTTGAGAGGGGAGTCTTGCCATTGCAGTTGATCGAGTTTCTGGTCGAGGTCGGCCAGCTTGGTGCTGTCCAGGTACCAGTCCGCCAGCCCGCAGTACAGCGCATCGGCCGCGCGAATCTGCACGCCGGTAACGCCCAGATAAATGCCCAGTTCGCCAGGAATGCGCGGCAGGAAGTAGCTGCCGCCGACGTCGGGGAAGTAACCGATCGCCACTTCCGGCATCGCCAGGCGGCTGCGTTCGGTGACCACGCGCAGATCCGCGCCTTGCACCAGGCCCATGCCGCCGCCGAGGACAAAACCGTCCATCAGGGCCAGTATCGGTTTGCGGTAATGGTGGATGGACAGGTCGAGGGCGTATTCCTCGACGAAGAAATCCTGGTGCAGGCTGTCGCCGTTCTTGAAGCTGTCGTAAAGCGAGCGAATATCGCCGCCGGCGCAGAAGGCTTTTTCACCGGCACCGCGTAGGACCACGGCGTACACCTGGGGATCGTCTGCCCAGGCCTGTAACTGTTCGGTCAGGCTGCGAACCATGTTCAGGGTGATGGCGTTCAAGCCGGCGGGGCGATTGAGGGTAAGGTGGCCAATATGGTTGCGAACGTCGGCCAGAACCTCTTGCTGAAGCCTGTCGGCGTGGCTTGCCTCGGATGAAACCTGAGCAGTCATCTGTAACTCCCTGCTTTTATTGTTCTTTATCAATATGTTCGGGGACGAACGCTCCCGCGATCGTACCAGTGCAAATTTGCCCAGTACAACCCGGAATCATGCAGGTCGTTTTTGCATTTATGCAGAACCGGCGATCAGGCCGCCGAAGGATGAAAATAGCCGGCCAGAGCCTCGGCGCAGAGCAGCACGGCCCGCCTGGCCGCAGGCTCGGCAGCGGGGTGGTTGATAAACCCGTGGCGCATGCCTGGGTACTCTTTGTGCCGCACCGGCACCCCGGCGGTTTTCAAGCGTCGCGCGAAGGCGCGCCCTTCATCGCGCAGCGGATCGCAGCCGGCGGTGATGATCAAGGCCGCAGGCAAGCCCTGCAGGCACGGATCGCGGGCGGGTGAAAGCCAAGGATGCGCCCGCGGCGTATCGGCGGGTACGTAGTGGCTCACGTACCACTCCAGCAATTCGGCCGTCAGCCCGAAGCCTGTGGCGAAGTCATGTCGGGAACGATTGCGCGCCAGGCAGTCGAGAAGCGGGTAGAGCAGTAATTGAAAACCGATGTGCGCCTCGCCCAGGTCCCTGGCCATTTGGCCGATCACCGCGGCAAGCCCGCCGCCCGAGCCACCGCCCGCCACGGCGATACGCCGAGTGTCCAAGCCCAGGCTGGCACCGTGGCGGGCGATCCAGACCGTGGCGGCGTAACAGCTTTTTACCGCGGCGGGGAAGCGTTGTTCCGGTGGCCTGGGGTAGTCCACCGCCACCACGGCGCAGCCGGCCCACTCCGCCATCACCCGGCAAAAGCTGTCGTGGGTATCGAGGTCGCCTGTAACCCAGCCCCCACCGTGGAAATACATCAGCACCGCGGCCGGCGCAGGACGGGCCGGCCGGTACAGCCTCACGGCTACCGGCTGCCCCGGTGTGGCCAGGGTCAGGTCGCTGACATCCATCACCACCGCATCACGCACTTCCCGACGTGCCTGCTCGGGGCTCATGGCCTGGCCTCCGGTGCCTGTGCCTGGGCTTCGATTTCCACCAGGTAGTCCGGGGTTATCAGCGCCTTGACGCCCAACAACATGGTGGTCGGTTCGCAGCCCTCGAAAAACTCCTTATGCGCTTGGGCGATTTGCGGCCACCACTTCACGTTGGTGGTGTACATGCGTGTGGCAATCACTCGGGTGCGATCGGTGCCCAGCCGTTTAAGCGCCGCTTCGATGATTTCCAGGCAGCGACGGGTCTGTAAGTACACATCGTCGCTGGCGTAGGGGTTGCCCTGCTCGTCGAAGGCTACCGTGCCACTGGTGACGATGGTTTCACCGACGCGCAAGGCACGGCAGTAACCGCCATTTTTCTCCCAGGGGGCGGCGGAAAAGCAGCGCTGGATCGATGCGCCCTTTGGAATCGGTTCAAGTTCGACGTGGAGGGTCTTCAAGCCGCGGAACTGCAGGTTACTGGTACGCCACACCGGCGGCTTTTTCTCCTGCAGGCGCAGGTTCGGGAAGCGCTTGAGCAGGCTGCTGAACACCACCTCGGCCTCCAGCCGGAACAGCGCCGGGCCCAGACAGAAATGCACGCCACGGCCAAAGGCCAGGTGGTCGTTTTTCGCGCGTTGAATGTTGAAGCGGTCCGGGTCGGCGAAGTGCTCCGGGTCGCGGTTGGCAGCGGCACGTATCAGGTACACCAGATCGCCTTTGCGCAGGGTCTGGCCTCTGAGCTCGATATCTTGCGTCACGACGCGATGGCTGAACTGCCCCGACGGATCAATGCGCAGCATTTCTTCGATCGCGGGTTTCATCAACGAACCATCGGCCAGCAGTGCGTTCAACTGGGCAGGGTTGGTCAACAAGTACCACAGGCCGATGCCCAGCATATCGGCGCTGGTGGTGTAGCCAGCCACCAGAACAAAGGCCACCTGGGCCAGCAGATCGTCTGTGCTCGTGTCGGGGCCGGCGGCGGCAATGACACGGCTGACCAAGTCGTCACGCGGGGCCTGTCGGCGTCGCTCGATCAGGTTGCCGAAGTACGCATACATCTCCTCCAGGCCTTGCGCGGCGGCGCCGGGAGTATTCGCCGGGTCAAGGTTGCCGACCAGAAACATCAGGATCACATCGGTCCAGCGCCGCAGCTTGAGCGCATCTTTTTTGGGGATGCCGTAGAGCATCGCCAGCACTCTGGCCGGCACCTGATTGAACAGGCGGCTCATCAGTTCGGCGGAAGGGCCCACTGTGGCGAGGAGTTCATCGGTAACCGCCTGGATGTCTGCCCGCAGCGCTTCAATCGAGCGCGGCGTGAATGCGCGGCCGAGCAGATGGCGGCTGGCCTCATGGACTTTGCCATCCTGGGCGTACATCCAGCGCGATGCTTTTTCAATAAAGGGCTCGTACATCGCGCGTTTTTCGGGCGGCAGTTGCGCGTTTACCAACTGGCGTATCCGATCCGAGGAGTAGCGCGCGGCGTCGCTTTGCGCCTTGAAGACGTCATCGAAGCGAGTCAGCATCCACGCCTTGTGCTGGGAACTCCAATACACGGGATGATGGGTGCGTAGAAACGCGTAGGCCGGGTAGGGATCGCGAACCGTGTCGGGGTCGCGGAAGTCGGGTTTGCCTTGAGGGTTCATGGTTATTGATCCTCATACAATGCGCGGGTGAACTGCTGGATGTAGTCGGCTTTCGCGATAGGCGCGTCGACCAGCTCGTCAGGCGGCTTCAGCCAGTCGCCGAGCCAGGCAATGCGCGCAATGCTGGCGCACGGTTCGTCATCGTGAGCGAGCCCCCAGCGGTGCAAATAGGCGACAAACACTGCGATCAAGTCGCGCAGCAGGCCCGGTTCGAGCGGCTGGCCTTCGAGCGCCTGAATGATCAGATCGAGGGCGCGGGCGTAAGTCAGCCCCACCGCTTGCGGGTGGGAAAAATCACCGGCGTCTCGGCACTGCCGGACAATGCTCCGCTCGATTGCCTGGCCCGGGTTACAGGGCGCGACCCGGTCAAATCGCGGACGGGACAGCGCATCCTTGATCACTTGGTAGGCCATCACGCTGTTGTCCCCGGCGAATGTCGGGCTGATCTCGAAGTCCATGCGCAGGGTGACGATCTGGTTGTAGTGGTGAAACCCTTGTGAACCACACAACTCACGGCACTGGGCGATCACTTCCAGGCCCATCCAGGTGCCGATGCATTTGCTTAATGCCGCGAGAATGTGCAGGTCTTTACGCCGTTCGGTCTGCGGCCATTGCGCTTCGAAGCGTTCGAGGATGGCTTGCTCAAGATACTTGAGGGCCAATGCCTTGAGCTGGACGTTGTACAAGCGCTGGCGAAACAGCGGGTTGCCCAGTAGCGGGCCGGCCTGTGTCAGGCGGTGGCGGGCGAATTGATAGGCCAGGTGCGCGCTCAATCCTGCACCAAGGCGCGAGGCGGCCATCAACAGCAGGCGCTCCTGAAGGAATGTCTCCAGTGCATTGATAAAACGTTCGTTTTTGGGCAGGTCGCTGACGAACTGGCCGTTGCGGGTAAACCTGGCGTGGCGTTGCAACAAGGCGTCGGTGTCCAGCTGCATCTGGCAAAAGCGCAAACCGCCGACCTGATTGGCGTGAATGCCGCCCTTGGGGTCGCAAGCCATGACCTTGACACCCGGGCGCAACGGGCCGTTCTCCGCGTCGCGAATCACCACGCGAAACCAGTGGTGCCCCTGGTCTTCGCCATTGACCTGCAATCGCGCGAGTACCATCGCCACCTGGGCAGCATACAAACTGTTGCCGATCCAGTATTTACAGGCGCCGGCGCACGGTGAGTCGAGCACCAGGCAGTGCCGGGCAGGATCGTAGGTAACGGTCGTCTTGAGGTTACGCACGTCGGTGCCGCTGGCGATTTCAGTGCAGCCAAAGGCATACACAGCGCGCATCTGAATGACTTCATCGCGGTAGCGCGCCACTTGCTCCGGGCTGCCCTGGGTCAGTAAGGCGTTGGCGGCAATCATGTGGTCGACCAGCGAGGAATACAGTGCGTAATCGTAGGCGCCGATCACGCCGATCTGTTCGCACAGCGCCCTGAAATGTGATTCGTCCGGTTGGCCGAGCCACATGTCATTGTTGATCACTCCGGCATTGAAAATGGCGTGCATACGCCTGATGGTCAGGTCCATGTAGGCCCTGAGGGGGAGGTGGTGACGTTCTCGAGCAGCAAATAACGGAGTGCGAAGCAGGTGTTGCAGACATTCGTTCATACCGTAACCCTCAGCCAGACTCTGCATGTCTTCGCTACTGGGTTACGGCGTTCCAGACCTCAAGTGAACCACTGACATAGTTAGAACTTTAGCCGCCGTGTACTGCGTCGCAACTCTGTGGACACGCCACTCGTCGTGCGCCATGCACGGGCTCAATTGACACGGCTTGCCAGTACCTCACCGATACTGCGGCGGCGCGCGTGGGTTTCTGCGGCGTGGATCAACTGTTCCAGTTCATTGGGTTCCACATCGTAGAACTGTTCCATCTCGGCCAATGCCAGCTTCAGGTCGGCGGCGGTAATCGCCGGATCGCGTGCGGCCCTGGCATCCTTAAAGATTGCTGTCGGCGACTCGCTGGCACCTTTGGGATAGCGCGTGCGGGTGGCATTGTTGTAGGCCAGTGCACAGGTCAATAACGCTCCGGCGCCGAGCATCACCACCGGCAGTTCCTGCCAGCCGAGCGCCGCCGAGGCCGGATCGGCCAGTACCAGCGTCATCGCCAGGCCTCCCGCGGGCGGGTGCAGGCAGCGCAGCCAGCAGATCAGGATCACAGTCATGCCCGCAGCCAGGCAGGCGCTGCCCAAGGTGCGCCCCAGGACCCGCGCGACCAACAGCGCGACCACGGCCGCACACAGGTAGCTGCCGATGATCGACCACGGCTGGGCCAGGGCGCCGGATGAAACGGCAAACAGCAGCACGGCCGACGCGCCCAGCGGGCCGAGCAGGTGCAGGGCGACCTCCATGCCAAACACTTGGGCGCAGAGCCATACGCTGAGCAGAGTGCCCAAGGCCATGCCGATCGCGGCACGGCTCCATTCGGCAGGTCGGGTATTGATGGCGGCGGGTAACCAGCGAGCGAGCATCGACAACTTCCATAAACAGCGGGCAAAAAAAAGGCTTGTCTGGTTTCCCGGAAAAGCCCTTGAAAGTTCCTGCATTTGGGGGAGGAACCTGCGTAGTGTGCCGAGCGCGATGCAAGGTCGCCAATGCATATTAATGCAGGTTAAATACAAAAATAATGGACTCAACTGGCCGGCTGCCGCCGGCGCGGTCAAGGTTGGAGGGGCTTGTCCAAGTGCAGCAGCACGTAGGGATTCTTGTCGAATGTGCCGGTGAGCGTCGGTGTGATCGAGCGCAATCGCGGGTCTTGCAACGCTTCGAAGTCGTCCTGGCTCATGACCAGCCACGCCGGGCCTTGCAACGTCGCCAGGTCGGCGGGCTGCTGTGTGAACAACGGCACTCGGTCGCAATCGAGGTTGACGATGAACTTGATGGCTTTGGCATCTTTGCCCAGCGCATGCAGCACGACGGGCGCCGGTTGCTGGTGGACCTGGGCCTGGACTTGCAGACTGAAGGTACGCGTGTCATAGAGGCTACGCTCCAGTGGCTCGACCACCCAAATATAGGTGGTCCATACCGCCAGCACGGCAGTCAGCGCCGGCGCCAGCATGCGCAGGCGTGCCTGGAACACCCCCACCAACGCCAGCACTTGAAGCACGCCAAGCACGCCCAACACCCAGCCGATGTGCGCCAACTGCTCCGGGTAACGCGGGCGCGCCATCCAGAGCCCGGCGATCAGCAACGCAGGCAACACGGTCCACAGGCTCAGCATCAAGCCGCGCAGCCAGCCGAACAACCGGCCGTGGGCGACTTGAAACGGATACGCCGCAATAATGGCCGCCATCGGCAGCATCGGCAGCACGTAACGCGCTTTCTTCGCCTGGGGAACCGACAAGCCGAGCATCACCAGCAAGCCGGCCGCGGCGCAGTACAGCACCAACTGCAACGCTGGATCAGGTGCGCGTCGGCCGCCCAGCGCTATCGCCAGCAGCACCAGTAACGCCAGCGGGTAAGCCAGCGCGTAATTGCCCAGGGAACTGCTGAAGTAATACAACGCACCGCTGGAGCCTTCGCTGCCATCCATCCGCCCGAGGAACTGCATGCGGATCACGTCCTGCATGAACGCTTCGCCGCCACTGAGCTTGGCCAGCAGCAACAGCAGGCCGACGCAGGCCCCCAGCAGTGCCAGGGCCAACAGGCCGAAGCTGAACAGTTGGCGCCATTGACGGTTGATCAGGAAGTAGCTGCACAGCACGCCCGTGGGAATCACCAGGCCAATCGGCCCACGGATCGCAAAGCCCACGATCAACAGCAGGTACAGCCAATGCAAGCGCTTGGCGGCGCCGAAGTGATCATGTGCATAACCCAGGTAGAACACCGTCAGGGCCACGGCCGCGAGCATCTGGTCCAGCGACACAGCGCGGGTTTCGCTGATAAACGTGCTGCTGAGCAACAGCAGCGCAACACTCAGCAGGCCCCAACGCTGGGAGTAGGGCGCCGTCAGGCGATACACCAGCATGACGATCAGCGCCGAAGCGATGGACGTCGGCAACCAGGCCGTGAAGCTGTTGACCTGGCCCAGGGGCAAGGACAGCAGCCACGTCATCAGCGTCGAGGTCGCCAGGTAATCGGCATACGGTTGCCCGTAGGTCGTGGGGAAGAAGCTCGGCCCATGGCGCAGCATCTCCTGGGCGAATACCACGAAGCGCGAGTCAAACCCGATGATTGCCTGGTGCCAGTTACCGGCGATGAATAACAGCAACGCCAGCAGCGCCAACCCCAGCGACTGGCGCCGGATCGCTGCGTTCATCAGCTGGGGCATTTGATCTTTCACTTGTCAGGCTTCCCCTGCTTGCGGCACCCACTGTTGCTGGGGAATCGGCAACTGGCAGGAGTCGCCACGGCCCATCGGGAAGTACTGGAAGCCTTTGCGCGCCAGACGCTCGCCGTCGTACAGGTTGCGCCCATCGAAGATTACCGGAGTGTTCAGGCGTTGGTGGATCAGGTCGAAGTCCGGTGCCTTGAACTGCTGCCATTCCGTGCAGATGATCAGCGCATCGGCGCCGCTCAGGGTGGATTCCGGAGTGCCCATCAGCATCAGCCGTGGGTCGTCGCCGTAGATCCGCAGGGTTTCCTGCATGGCTTCGGGGTCAAACGCGCGCACATTGGCGCCGGCTGCCCACAGCGCTTCCATCAACACGCGGCTCGGGGCATCGCGCATGTCGTCGGTGTTGGGCTTGAAGGCCAGGCCCCACAGGGCGAAGGTTTTACCGCGCAGGTCGCCCTTGAAGAAGGCGTTGACGCGCTCAAACAGCTTGCTCTTCTGGCGCTGGTTGATCGCTTCGACGGCTTCGAGCAGGTCGCTCGAGCAATGGGCCTGCTTGGCGCTGTGGATCAGGGCGCGCATGTCCTTGGGGAAGCACGAGCCGCCGTAGCCGCAGCCTGGGTAGATGAAGTGATAGCCGATGCGCGAGTCGGCGCCGATGCCCAGGCGTATCGCTTCGATGTCCGCCCCCAGGTGTTCGGCCAGTTCGGCGATCTGGTTGATGAAGCTGATCTTGGTGGCCAGCATGCAGTTGGCGGCGTACTTGGTCAGTTCGGCGCTGCGCAGGTCCATGAAGATGATGCGATCGTGGTTGCGGTTGAAGGGCGCGTACAGGTCGCGCATGACTTCGCGCACTTCTTCACGCTCGCAGCCGATGATGATGCGGTCCGGGCGGCGGCAGTCGGCAACCGCCGAGCCTTCCTTGAGGAATTCCGGGTTGGAGACGATATCGAACTCCAGGTGCCGGCCGGTCCCGTGCAGGGCCTTTTCGATATGGGCGCGCAAGGTGTCGCCGGTGCCGACGGGTACAGTGGATTTTTCCACCAGGATCACCGGCTCGATGCGATGGCGGGCAACCGCATCGCCGACCGACAGCACGTATTTCAAGTCCGCCGAACCGTCTTCATCCGACGGCGTACCTACCGCGATAAACAGCACTTCGCCATGTTCGACGGCGAGCTTTTCATCGAAGGTGAAGCTCAGTCGTCCGCTTTCAAGGTTCTCCTTGACCATCGCCGCCAACCCTGGCTCGAAAATGCTCACATGGCCCTGCTGCAATTGCCTGACCTTGTGTTGATCAACGTCCATGCAGATGACATCGTGACCGACTTCGGCCAATACAGTGGCCTGTACCAGACCGACGTAACCACTACCAAATACACTGATTTTCATGGGGCATTCCTGGGGCTTGCTGTGCTAGCACGACGAGAGTTAATAACCAGTACACCGAGGATGACCAAGGCCACCCCCAGGGTTTTTGAAAGCGAAAAATGTTCGTTGAACACCGGCAGGCTGGCGGCCAACAGGTAGACCAGCGCGTAGCTGATGCTGAGCAGCGAATAGGCGCGGCCCAGGGGCAAATCCTTGAGCGCACAGAGCCAGCACAGCATCGACAGCGCATAAGCGAGGATTGCCAGGCTCACCACGCCGAGGGCGCCCAGGTCGATGGCGTTGCTGCTGAATGCGCCGAGCCATTCGTCCGGCAGGGGCAGGCGCGTCATGCTCCAGCGCATCCCCAACTGGGCGGCGCTGACCAGGCCGACACTGCCCAGGGCGAAGGCAAACCCGCGAGCCCGGCTCATACCTGGCGCCCCAGCAGCACGACGCCGGCAATCACCAGCGCCACACCCAGCCAATGCCGGGTGTCGATGTGCTCCTTGAATACGAAGCGCGCCATTAACGTGACCAAGACGAAATTGAGGCTGAGCATCGGGTAGGCAATCCCGACTTCGAGGCGCTGCAGCACCAGCAACCAGACCAACAGGCCAAAACCCAGGCACAACAGCGCGGCCCACAACCAGGCTGAGCGCAGTTTCAGGGCCCAACCGTCAGGCTGGTCGCGCCAGCTTTCCACGGCGAACTTCTGAGCGACCTGGCCCATGCAAGTGAGCAGGCAGGCGGCCAGTAACAGGAACAGGGTGATCATGGCGCAACCTGCGGGAAAATCAGGATGACGATATTGCCTTGCTCATAGCGCTTGCCGTCCGGGGGCAGCAGGTTCACTTCGGCGATCTCCTCGTCACCCTTGACGCGCATCACCACGCCCACTGAGCCTTGCCGGCGGGCCTCGTTCATCCATTGCTGGACCTGGGTCATATCGACCTTGCGCTGGGCGGCGTCCGGGTAGGCGAGGCCGTATTTCACTTCGCCGATGGTGTTATAGAGGGTGATGTCGGTGCGTTGCAGGCGCCAGGCCAAGGCCGATGCCGCGCCGAGGTCATTGCTGAGCAGGGCGGATGTCGGTTGCAGTTCCTGCAGGTGGTCGATGATGAATTGATCCGGCGTCTTGTTGTACACCACCGAATGGGGCAGCGCGGCCGGGGCCAATGCCAACAGCAGCCAGCTGCCCAGCGCCGGCGCAGCCCACAGTTTCAGTGGGCGTGCAACCTGCAACAGGTTGGCGATGATCCAGCCGAACAGGCCGGTGAATACCAGCACCAGGCTGAGGGTTTCCTGGCCGTGTTCGTACAGCGGTTTTTTCAGTTGGAACCACGTCAGTGCGAGCAAGGCCACGACACCGAGGATCAGGTTCAGCCAGCCGTTGATGCGCAAGGCACGGTCACGCGCCTGGGCCAGTTTGTCGGTGAGCGCGTTCCCCATGAGCAACGCCAGCGGCAGCAGGCACGGCATGATGTAGGACGGCAGCTTGCCTTTGGCCAGGCTGAACAGTGCCAGCGGCATCAGCAGCCACAACAGCAGGAATGCGGTGCCGGGCGCGCGCTTCTGCTGCCAGGCCTGCTTGACGGTGGACGGCAACAGCGCCACCCACGGCAGGCTGAATGCGACCAGCAGCGGCAGGTAGTACCAGAATGGCTCGGCGTGCTGCGCGTCTGCGCCGGCAAAGCGTTGGATATGCTCATGCCAAAAGAAGAAGTTCCAGAAATCCGGCTCCTGACTCTGCACCGCAAGCGCCCAGGGCAGGCTGATGACAATCGCCACGGCGACGGCGACCAGGCCGTAACCGAGCAGCTCGCGCAAGCGCTTCTGCCAGATCGCGTAGGGCAGGGCGATCAGCACCGGCAGCAGCCAGGCGAGGAAGCCTTTGGTCATGAAACCCATGCCACAGGCAACCCCAAGCAGCGCCCAGGACCCGACGCGACCGTTGCGGGTGGTGCTGTCGAAGCAAAACCACAGCGCCACGCCGGTCAGGTTGACCCAGAAGGTGAACTGCGGGTCCAGGTTGGCATAACCGCCCAGCGCCACGACGCTGACAAAGCTCATGTACAGCACTGTGCTGACCAGGCTCTTGTGCGGGTCATTCCACAACCGGCGCGACACCAGGTACACCAGCAGAATGCTGAGCCCGGTGCTCAAGGCCGACGCAAAGCGCACGCCGAACAGGTTTTGCCCGAAGATCGCCTGGCCCAGCGCGATCATCCAGTAACCGGCAGCCGGTTTTTCGAAATAACGAATGCCCATAAAGTGCGGCGACGCCCATTTGCCGGTCAGCAGCATTTCCTGGCTGATCTGTGCATAGCGGGTTTCATCCGGAATCCACAGGCCATGGGTGGCCAGGGGTAACAGATAAAATGCGCCGAATGTCAACAGCAGCAGGGGCAGCGCCCAACGGCGGATCATGCCTGCTGCACTCCGAGCCAACCCTCACGGCCGCTCAGGGCGCCGCGCACCAGTTGTTGCTGGGGCAGGGTGGAGACGTCCGCCGGGAGCAGATCGCCCAGCGGTTTGAAATGGATGCCGCGCTGCCCTGCCTGGGCGAGCAACTGGCGAAAATCGTTGGCCATCAGAATCCCTTCTACTTCTGCGTGGATCGTGTAGACGTTCAGCTTCGACTCTGCGAAGCGGTCGAGAATGAACCCGTTGAAATCCTTGGCAGCCACCACCGGCCCGACGACTTCGTCGAAGGTCGGCAGGTCTACCGGAATCTGTGGGGTGCCCGCGCTGCCATCGGCCAGGGTCGGACGAAACAGGCTGGTGCCCCGGCAATCGCTGTTGTAGCGAAAGTTGAAGGCTTGCTTGGCTTGCACCACGCGTTCATCGGCGCGCCAACCGGCGGCCGCTGAACAGTCGATACGTTCACCGAGGATGTCGCTCAAGGTGTCCACACCGCGTCGGACCTGCTCGATCAACTGTGCGTCGCTCCAACGTCCGGCGTTGGCCTGCCAGCCATGGTGATCCCAGGCGTGCAGGCCGACTTCATGCCCGGCGGCCTTGGCCTGGCGCATCAAGTGCCCGAGGTCGCGGCCGATCGGCTTGCCCGGCCAGGCGGTGCCGGCGAGCAAGATATCCCAGCCATACAGGCCGGCGGCGTTGGAACGCAGCATCTTCCACAGAAATTGCGGGCGGATCAGGCGCCACAAGTGGCGCCCCATATTGTCCGGCCCGACACTGAAGAAGAACGTCGCTTTTACCCCGGCTTCATCCAGGGACTCGAGCAACCGTGGCACGCCTTCGCGGGTGCCGCGGTAGGTGTCGACATCAATGCGAAGACCTGCCTGCATCAGCGCTTGTCCGAGATTTCGAGCATGGCTTCACGCAGGAAGAAATCCAGGGTGTTGCCGATGGTTTCGCTCATCTCCACGGTCGGCTCCCAGTTCAGCAGGCGCTTGGCGTTTTCGATGCTTGGTTTGCGGTGGGCCACGTCCTGGTAACCGGTGCCGTAGAACGCCTTGCTTTCCACGTCGCGGAAACCGGCGAACGGCGGGAAGTTGCTGCGCAGCGGGTGAGCTTCGAACTGACGCAGCAGTTCTTCGCCCAACTGGCGGATGCTCGCTTCGTTTTCCGGGTTGCCGATGTTGATGATCTGGCCGTTGCACGCATCGTTGTCGTTATCGATGATGCGCGCCAGGGCTTCGATGCCGTCGGCGATGTCGGTGAAGCAGCGTTTCTGCTCGCCACCGTCGAACAGGCGGATCGGCGTACCTTCCACCAGGTTCAGGATCAACTGGGTGATCGCACGGGAGCTGCCGATACGTGCCGAGTCCAGGCGGTCGAGGCGCGGGCCCATCCAGTTGAATGGACGGAACAGGGTGAACTTCAGGCCCTTGGCGCCGTAGGCCCAGATCACGCGGTCCAGCAGTTGCTTGGAGACCGAGTAGATCCAGCGTTGCTTGTTGACCGGGCCGACCACCAGGTTGGAGGTGTCTTCGTCGAAGTACTGGTCCTGGCACATGCCATAGACTTCAGAAGTCGACGGGAAGATCACGCGCTTGTTGTACTTGACGCAGTAGCGCACCAGCTTGAGGTTCTCTTCGAAGTCCAGCTCGAACACGCGCAGCGGGTTGCGGGTATATTCGATCGGGGTGGCGATGGCCACCAGCGGCAGGACCACGTCGCACTTCTTGATGTGGTACTCGATCCACTCGGTGTGGATGCTGATATCGCCTTCCACGTAATGGAAGTTCGGGTGGCTGCGCAGGCGCTCGATGGCGTCGGAGCCGATGTCCAGGCCGTAGACTTCGTAACGGTCGTCACGCAGCAGGCGTTCGGACAGGTGGTTACCGATAAAGCCGTTCACGCCCAGGATCAGCACACGGGTGCGACGTGGCTTGCGGCCGGACTCGGCGCCGCGCAGTACGGAACCGTCTACCAGGCCCAATTCGTTGGCCAGGGACGGGCCGGTCAGGTACAGACCGTTGTCGTTGCGCTGACCGAACTTAATCACCAGCGAGTCTTCACCGCACGCGATGCGCAGCGGGTTGACGCTGATCACGCGGCCAGGCGCCAGGCCTTCGTTGCCCTGGACCACTTCGGCTTGCCACACGATCAGCTTGTGCTCGCCCACGGCGCAGAAAGCGCCCGGGTACGGTTGCGTCACGGCGCGTACCAGGTTGAACAGTTCTTCAGCCGGTTTTTGCCATTCCAACTTGCCATCCGCTGGAGTGCGGCGGCCGAAATAAGTGGCCTTGCTTTCGTCCTGGGCGGTTTCCGCCAGTTTGCCCGCGGCCAGTTGCGGCAAGGCGTCGCGCAGCAGGCTGCTGGCGGCGTCACGCAGTTTGGCGTGCAGGGTCAGGCCGGTGTCGGAACGCTCGATCGCGACTTTCTGCTGGGCCAGGATCGCGCCGGCATCGGCACGCTTGACCATGCGGTGCAGGGTCACGCCGGTTTCGGTTTCGCCCTTGACCAGCACCCAGTTGGCGGGCGCGCGGCCACGGTATTTCGGCAGCAGCGAGCCGTGCAGGTTGAACGCGCCTTTGCGGGCGGTGGCCAGCAGGGGTTCGCTCAGCAGGTTGCGGTAGTAGAAGGAGAAGATGAAATCCGGGTTGAGCTTGGCGATGCGCTCGATCCACAGCGGGTGGTTGGCGTCTTCCGGTGCATGCACCGGGATGCCTTTGCGGGCGCACAGTTGCGCGACGGAACCGTAGAAATTGTTTTCCTTGGGGTCATCGGCATGGGTGAACACGGCAGCAATGTCGTAACCGGCAGTCAGCAGGGCTTCAATGCCAGCACAGCCAATATCGTGGTAAGCGAAGACAACAGCTTTTGAATTCATGACGAAACCTGATCGGAAGGGGAAGTAGTGGTGGTATGGGAGGACACCATGCCGTCAACGACGACCACGGGTGCCGGTGCTGCCGGTTGGTTGCGCAGCACTTTTTCAATAAAGAACCGAGGGCGGGCGCGGACATCGCTGTACATGCGGCCCAGGTATTCACCCAAGAGGCCCATGCCGATGAACTGGCCGCCGGTGAACACGAACAGCACCGCGAACAGCACGAACGTACCGCCGCCGGCCCATTGGGCGCCGAAGGCCAGGCGCAGGACGATCAGCGCAACGGCGAACAGCACGCCCAGGCCCGCCAGGCTGAAGCCGACGATGGACAGCAGGCGCAGCGGGGTGGTGGTCATGCAGGTCAGCAGGTCGAACATCAGGCTGATCAGGCGCATGGCGCTGTATTTGGATTCGCCGTGTTCGCGCTCAGCATGGTGTACGAGGATTTCAGTCGTGTGACGGGCAAAACCGTTGGCCAGGATCGGAATAAACGTGCTGCGTTCGCGGCAGGCGAGCATGGCGTCGACGATGGTGCGGCGGTACGCGCGCAGCATGCAGCCGTAGTCACTCATGGCAACGCCGGTCGAACGCTGCACGGCCAGGTTGATCAGGCGCGACGGCCAGCGGCGGAAGGCCGAATCCTGGCGGTTGTTGCGCACGGTGGCAACCACGTCGTAGCCCAGCGCGGCTTGTTCCACCAGGCGCGGGATTTCTTCCGGCGGGTTCTGCAGGTCGGCGTCGAGGGTAATCACCACATCGCCCCGGCACTGCTCGAAACCGGCCATGATCGCCGCATGCTGGCCATAGTTGCGATTGAGGATCACCGCGACCACATTGCTGCCGTCTTCGGCGGCAGCGTCTTCAAGTAATTGTGCGGATTTGTCGCGGCTACCGTCATCCACCAGGATGATTTCGTATTCGTAGGCCAGTTGCTTGCAAGCTGCCGTCGTGCGACGCAGCAATTCAGGCAGGCTTTCTTGTTCGTTGTAGACCGGGATAACGATCGACACACAATGAATAGGGTAGGGTTTCAAAGATTCATAACCTCGGGGTTTGAGCAACTTGGAGCGTGAAGACAACAGCCACTGGCCGAAAAGGCGGGTGTCTGGTTAAACCTAGTGTGGAATTGGGGAGTTCATCCGACCATCCTGGTGGGGTATTGAGGTCTTCCATGTGTAGCAGAGAGTAAAGACCAAAAACCACAAAGGTAAAGGGGAATCAACAAGTTAGTCGGCACAGTGCGGCTCGTTCTCAAGTCCTATGGCCAAGATTAAGCGTAAAAATGTTCAACGAATATGAAAGCCGTATGAAAAACTCGTTTATTTGACAGGTAGACAGCTAGGGTTCAGCTACACAACTAAGGCTCTGAGGGTGTTGTTTATTTAGCGTAATAGGAACGTTTTGCATGACGCCGGGCTCCACTGAGTAGGCGCGGATCTGCGTGGTGCGTGGCGGCAGTGTCTGCTACGTGTGTTTATTGAAGAATCTTCTCTGCATTGCGCCTCAAGTGCCGGTAAAGTAAGCCATCTCTTGCCAGGGTACTCGGATGAATAGCGTGCAGCGTTTAGGCGGCCAATGGCGGCCGGTGTTGATGGGATTGTTGATGAGCGCAGCCTGCGTCACCACCGCATGCGCCGATGACGCAGTGGCGCTGACCACGGTGGCCCAACTGCCGGAAGGGGTTGAAGTGCGCGGCAAGCAAGTTGCCGCCTACACCTGGGACGACCGCCAGGGCAAGAACCTGCTGGTGTTGGCCGAGCAAATCAGCGAACGCGAGGATGACGGCACCCAGTCGGCGTTTGTCTACGCGGCCCAGTATCTGATCGACGGTGACCGCCCCAAGCGCATGTGGATGCTCTACGACGACGTGCAGCACTGTGAATTCGATGCCGCGCTGCGCTTCGACATGGCGGCGACCAAAGTCACCGACCTTGCCGGCGACGGCACCACCCAGGCTACGGTGGGTTACACGCGCACCTGCACCAGTGATGTCAGCCCTAATGAATTCAAACTGATCATGCATGTCGGCAAGGCGCAGAAGTACCGCCTGCGCGGGGTCGACCGGGTCGGCGCCGCCTGGTGGGACGAAGAGGCCGGGGCACTGCGTGGCATGCCGCTGCCCAGGGATTGCAGCGTCGCCGGGCAACAAGCGTTGGTCAGCCAGTACAAGGAGCAGGGCACCGAGTTGCCTTTGCCGGGTTGCTACAGCGACGAGAAAGACTTTGCCAAGGCGCCGGAGGCCTACCTGACGTTCATGCGTCAGCACTGGTTCGCGCTGATGCAGAAACAGGATGCTGAATGGGGCCAGGCGCAGACCCCGTCCCAGGAGCCGACCGAGGACGAAGAGACCGCCCCGTGATTTGGCGCCAGGGCCGATCGTGCGTTAGACTCGGCCGTCGCCAATTCAATAAATACCTCGAATAAACAATTGGTTACTCGAGGTATTTAATCCAAAGGCTGATCTACCTTGACTGAGTCTATCCGCAACCCTCTGACCCTCTACCTCACCCGCCTGGCGCCCTCCAGCCAACTGACCATGCGTTACGTGCTGCAGGATGCCGCCGACCGCCTGGGCTTCGAGGACGTCAACCTTGAGGAGATCGACTGGCACCTGCTGCAACCCGAACAGGTGATCGCGCTGGTTGCGGCCTTGCGCGAGGACGGCTACGCGCCCAATACCTCATCGCTGTATGTCAACGCTGTGCGCGGGGTCATGAACGAAGCCTGGCGCATGAGCCTGATCAGCCAGGAACACCTGCTGAAAATCCGCACGGTCAAGGCTGCGCCCGGCACACGCCTGAGCCAGGGGCGCAACCTGCGTCGCACGTTGATCCGCGAAATGATGGATGTGTGCGCTGCCGATCCGCGCCCCCAGGGCCTGCGCGATGCTGCAGTGATCGGCATCTTGTATGGCTCAGGCATGCGCAAGTCGGAGTCGGTCAACCTCGACCTGGCGCAGATCAACTTTGGCGAGCGCAGCCTGCGCGTGATCGGCAAGGGCAACAAGGAACTGATCAAGTACGCGCCGGGCTGGGCCTTCGCCAAATTACAGGCCTGGCTCGAATTCCGGCGCGAACAGCTCAAGGAAGGCGAGCCAGACGATGCGTTCCTGTTCAACCGCATCCGCCGGGGCAGCCACATCACCCGCGAACGCATCACCAAGCATGCGATTTACTACATCGCCCGCCAGCGCGGTCAGCAAGTCGGGGTGACGATCATGCCCCATGATTTCCGGCGGTCTTTCATCACGCGGGTGATCGAGGAACATGACCTGTCGATTGCACAAAAACTTGCGCACCACACCAATATCCAGACCACCGCCAGCTATGACATGCGCGACGACAATGAACGCCGGCGCGCGGTGGATCGGTTTGACCTGTAGCCGCCGGCGCGCGCGGTCGCCGCGCTCCATCCTCGGGCATGGCTCAGGAGGAAGGCGGAGCGCCGGGCAGCAAGTGCGCCGGTAAACGGCGCAAGGTCCACAACGTGGTGAGCATCGCCGCGACCGCACACAAGGCGATGCCAATCAACATCGGCGCCGGGGTGTGATCGGCGAAGATTCCCACCAGGGTCATGGAGACCGCGGCCGTGATCATCTGGATCGCGCCGAGCAGTGCCGACGCGGAACCCGCCACCGCACCATGATCCTCCAGGGACAACACACCGGCCGCCGGTAACAGCAAGCCGAGAAACCCGAAACCGATAAACAGCAGTGTCATCATCAAGCCCAGGTGATTGCCCCACAGCGTGGTGGCGGCCAACACCACCATGACCGCCGCCACGCCCACCACCGACCAGCGAATCAGCGGCGCCAGCCCGAAGCGTGCGCTCAGGCGGGCGGTGAGCTGGCTCATGGCAAAAAATGACGCCGCGTTCAGCGCAAAGCACAGGCTGAATTGGGTCGGGGTCAACCCGAAGTACTCGATGTATACGAACGGCGCGCTGCCGATAAACACAAAGAACGTTGCCAGGCCGAACCCGCACACCACCGATAAACCGATGAACACCGGGTCGCGCAACAACGCCCCATAACTGCTGAATGCATGCCCCAGGGTCTTGCCCAGTCTGCGCTCGGCGGGGTGGGTTTCAGGCAATTGCACGATGGTCATGCCCAGGCACAACACGGCCACCACCGCCAGCACGGCAAACACCTCGCGCCAACTCCAGAGCGCAATCACCAGGCTACCGGCCAATGGTGCGAGGATCGGCGACACACTCATCACCAACATCAGCAAAGCCATCAGGCGTGCCGCTTCATGGCCGGTATACAGGTCACGCACAATCGCCCGCGGAATCACCATCCCCGCGCACGCGCCGAACGCCTGCACGGCGCGAAAACCAATCAGCACTTCGATGCTTGGCGCCAGGGCGCAGCCGATACTGCCCACGGCGAAGATCACCAACCCGGCATAGATCGGCGGCTTGCGCCCGAACACATCACTGATCGGGCCATAAAACAGCTGGCAGACGCCGATGATCATGAAGAACACCGTGAGGCTCATCTGCACCGCTGCCGGCGAGGCCTGCAGGCTGGCGCCCAGGGTCGGCAGCGCTGGCAGGTAGATATCGATGGCAAAGGGGCCGACGGCCGTGATCAGACCTAGCAGCAAAGCAAGGCGGGCGATACGTTTAGGCATGGGCAGTTCCGGGTGAAGCAAAGGTCGGTCAGCTTAAAGAACCGCCCCCGCGCAAACAAGGCGGGGAGGGCTTTGAGTTTATCTGCGCAGATCTGCGCAATTGAGCTTCAATAACAGGGAGCCTCTGCCGATAACAGTATCAGTGACGCTCTAGCGGTTGGGTTCCCAACCGGCTGTCCAGGCTACGGGGATGACCAGCATGACGATCAAATTACGCTTATGGCTATTGATTGCGACCGGGTTGCTCACCGCTTTGATCATGAGCCTGGCCGGTTACCTGGGAAACGTCCGGATGGCCGATGCCGTGCAGGATAACGAGATCAGCATGACGGTGCTGCGCAACCACATGGAAGCCGACATGATGCACGACGCCCTGCGCGCCGATGTGTTGTCGGCGATGTTGGTCGGGTTGGGTAAAAGCACCAGCACCAAGGCCGAGGTCGGCAACTCGCTCAAGGAGCATGCCGAGCACTTTCGCCAGGTGCTGGAGGACAACCTCAAGCTGCCGCTGGGCGACACGCTCAAGACCAGCCTGGAAAAAATCAAACCCAGCCTGGATACCTATATCAGCGCCGCTGAACGCATTGTGGCACTCGCGCTGGACAACCCGGAGGCCGCTCGCGGCGAACTGGAGACCTTCAATACAGCCTTCAGCCAGTTGGAAGGTCAGCTGGCGAGCCTCAGCGAGCTGATCGAAACCAATACGCAGCAAACCAGCATCGGCACCCGACAAACCATCAGCAACGCCAACTTCACCTTGGGCGTGGTGTTGATTGCGAGCCTGCTGCTGCTCCTGGCGCAGGGCCGCTGGGTTACCCGGAGCATCATGGGGCCGTTGCAGGCCGCAAGCCGCATCGCCGACAGCATTGCCCGTGGCAATTTGAGCGAACCGATTGTCGAGCCCCAGCGCAAGGACGAGGCCAGCGCGCTGATACGCAGCCTCGGCACCATGCAGCGGGACCTGCGCGGCATGATCGAAGTGGTGCGCAGCAATGCCCATGGCGTCAATGGCATGAGCGAGCAGTTGAGCCAGGGTTGCCATGAGGTGGCGGGCAGCAGTCAGCAGCAAAGTAGCGCCGCCAGCACCATGGCGGCGGCGGCCAGTGAAATGACCGCCAGTATCGAGGAAATCACCCAACATGCGGCGCGCGCACTGAACATGGCCAACCAGGCAGAAGCCTTGGCCAAGGACGGCGGTCGGGTGATCCACCAAGTGGTCAGTGACATGGCTGGCATTGCCCGTTCGGCGCAGCAGTCGGCTCACGTCATCCGCACGCTGGACAAGGAGTCCGAGGCAATCTTCAGCATTATCCAGGTCATCAAGGGCATTGCCGATCAAACCAATCTGCTGGCCCTGAATGCCGCGATCGAAGCCGCCCGTGCCGGTGAACAGGGGCGCGGTTTTGCGGTAGTCGCCGATGAAGTGCGCAGCCTGGCCGGACGCACCAGCGCCTCGACCCAGGAAATTGCCAGCATGGTCGGCCGTATCCAGCAAAACACCCGCGAAGCGGTGACCAGCATGGAGGAGGGCGTCACACAAGTGGACAAGGGCATGGCCGTGACCGCCGAAGTCGAGCGCGCCATCCGCGAGATTCTCCAGGCCACCCTCAACACCACCGAGTTGGTCAACGACATCTCCCGCACCATCAGCGAGCAAAGCCTGGCCAGTAACGAAATTGCCCATCAAGTGGAGATGATTGCCAGCATGTCGCAGCGCAACAGCCAGGTGATCGGCACGACGGCCTCGACGACGGACGAGTTGTCTGCGTTGGCGGGGAAATTGTCGCAGTCGGTGGATCGATTTCGGCTCTGAGCATCACCGCTGATTTAGACAACTCGACTCAATCCTAACGCCAGCAGCCATCGGCAATTCGTGATGGCTGAGGGATGAGGGATGAGGGATGAGGGATGAGGGATGAGGGATGAGGTTTGGCTGTTTGGTAGGCTGGCGGCTGGGGATATACGATCGTGACAGTCGTCATGGCAGCATTGAATCGGTGCTGTCTCGTTACTCAATCAAAGACTCTTTGTAAGGTTGCCTAGCATCTCTTTTGCGGTAGAGACAACTTTGGAGTTCATTTCATAGGCTCGTTGAGTGGTGATCATGTTGACCATCTCTTCAACGGTACTCACGTTTGAGGTTTCCAAGGTGCTCTGCAATGTTGTGCCGATACCATTGACTCCTGGAGTGCCGACTTGAGGAGCCCCGCTGGCGGCGGTTTCCAGAAAGAGGTTGGCGCCTTGTGCTTGCAAGCCTGCCGGATTAATGAAATCGGCTATCTGCAGATTGCCAATCACCTGCGAGGCAGGGCTGCCGGCGACAGTGATCGATACAGTCCCGTCCTGGCCCACGGTGAATGTCTGGGCGTTGTTGGGGACAACGATCGCCGGTTCCAGGGCGAACCCATTCGCTGTGACGATCTGACCGTTTGCATTTAAGTGGAACGTGCCGTCCCTAGTGTAGGAAAGGCTGCCGTCGGGTTGCAGTATCTGGAAAAAACCACGGCCGTTCAGCGCCAGGTCCAGAGGTTGACCGGTCGTTTGCAGGCTGCCGGCAGAGAAGTTTTTCTGGGTGCCGACGACATGCACCCCGGTGCCTAGTTGCAGGCCAGAGGGCAGTGCGCTGTTCTGGGTTGACTGTGCGCCTGGCTGTCGTTTGATCTGATAGACAAGGTCTTGAAACTCGGCGCGATCACGTTTGAAGCCGGTAGTCGAGACGTTCGCCAGGTTGTTGGAAATAGTGGTCAGGTTAGTGTCCTGGGCAGAAAGCCCGGTTTTTGCGACATACAGTGCAGGCAGCATCCAAATCTCCTTGGCGGCGGTGGTGCGGGGTCAGGATCTATCGGGTGGAGCAAACAATGGACTTCCGACCACGCCTCACGTCATCTGGAGCAACGTCTTGTTGATGGTGCTCTCGGTCGAAATCGTCTTGGCGTTTGCCTGGTAGTTGCTCTGGGCCTTGATCAGGTTCACCAGCTCGGTGGTCAGGTTAACGTTGGAGTTCTCCAGAGCATTGGCGACGATCGATCCCAGCGTTCCGGCCTGAGGGACGTCATAACCCGGCTGGCCAGAAGCGAAGGTTTCCTTCCAGGCAGTGCCACCCGCCGGCTGCAGGCCTTGCTCGTTGTTGAAACTGGCCAGCGACAGCTGGCCGATCGCTTTACTTTGTTGGTTGCTGAACGTGGCGAACATCACACCGCTACCGTCGATTTTCAGGCCGGTAATTTGCCCCGTCGCGTAACCATCGGTGATCGGCGGGTTGCGATAGCTGGCAGAGTTGTACTGTGTGATGTTGCCCATGTTGATCGCAACGCCACCCGGGTTGGCGGCAGCGCCGTTATCTTTCCATGCGCCATTGACCAGCGCGCCCGGCTTCCAGTCGGTAATCGTCAGGGTGGTCTTGGACGTGGTGGAGGGCGGTACTGTAATAGTCGAAAGGGTGCCCGACGTATCAAATGTCAACAGTGAGCCGCTGGGCGCGACACCGGCGGGGCCACTGATCGCCGTGCCGTCTGGATTGCGTCCATCGATCAGCGTGTAAGACATCCATTTGTTGGCGTCCGTCTTCACCATGTACTGCACCATAGCGTGCGAGTTGCCTTGGGTGTCGTACAAGGTGGTGCTGTATTGGGTCGTGAAGCTGCTGGTGTCGGTTGGGTCGAACGGCTTGGTGGCTTGGTTGATCGCCGGCGCAGACGCGTTCAGGTTGCTGGTGGAGTCCACCTTGCTGGAAGCCTTTGGCGGCAGGTTCGACAGGTTCAGCCGCAGGTCGGTCAACCCGCCCTTGATGATCTTGCCGTCGGCGTCTGCGGCGTAGCCTTGCAGGCGAGAGGTGCCCGTATTGTTGGTGATGTAGCCATCTTTGTCTGCGCTGAAGGCACCGTTACGGGTGTACTGCAGAGAGCCGTCGCTGCCTTTCTGCACAAAAAAACCACCGCCTTGGATCGCCATATCCAGTGTGCCGCCACTGCCGTTGACATCGCCTTGAGTGAACTGCTGGGACACAGCGGACAGGTTCACACCATTACCGATAGCGTTACGCCCAGTACCCAGCTTGGCAGCCGCATAGATATCAGCAAATTCTGCACGGGATGATTTGAAACCGGTGGTGGCGACGTTGGCGATGTTATTGCCAGTGACATCCAACTGTTTGTTGGCCGCAAACAGCCCGCTGAGCCCAATATTAAAAGACATAGCCACTCCTTATTTTGCCATTCGGTTTGAATTTGAAGCAGGGGGCTGATCTGGCCGGGATTGAAGCATGGGGTTGCTGAGATACCTTTGGAGTATCTTTTTCAGGCCGTCAGTTAGTCATCCAAGCGCCCACCGCTTAATCGGCGATGACATTAGAGATGCTGATTGTGCGCAAAGAATGTCGGGTTTTATGGGAGGAACCGTGGAGGAATGATGGAGGTGTCAGATTTCTTGTGGGAGGCATAACTTAAACGGTGATCTGATGACCGACGTTACAAGGTACATTGTGTTCGCACTCTTCCAAGGACAGACAATGCTTATCGTATTCAGCGGCCTTCCGGGCACTGGAAAAACCACTATCGCCAAGGCCCTCGTTGCTACGACAGGCGCCCTCTACCTGCGGATCGATACGATCGAACAAGCGATTCGAAACTCCGGTGCTCTTGCGCAAGACGTGGGACGCAGTGGCTACATGGTCGCTAATGAACTTGCCCTGAGTAATCTTAGTCTAGGCCGTATGGTCATCGTTGATTGCGTAAATCCAGTCGTCGAAAGCCGAATGGCGTGGAGCGAAGCCGCCTCGAAAGCGGGTGTTCGGTTGGTAAATATTGAAGTGATTTGCTCGGATAAAAACGAACATCGGCGCCGGATAGAAACGAGGCTGGGTGATATTCCCGGGTTGATTCCACCAACCTGGCAATCTGTGTTGGATCACGAATATGAAGCGTGGGCCGAAGCGCCGTTTTGCATAGACACCGCGCTGACTTCGCCGGAGCAAGCAGTATCGATGCTCACCGAAGGCTTATTGCCCAGTGAGTAGTGGCGGCTAATGGGCGCTTAGTCTGCGGTGAGGGCAGGGGAGTTTGCGCACTTGCCTGCGGCGCGGCGCGAGCAACCGCTGTTTTCGCTAGCGAAAACGCTCGGCAGCGGGGTCAGCCAACAGCTCGTTCACCAGGTTGAATACGGTGTTCTTCACCGGACTGTCCAGATCAACCCAGGCAAGGCCGGTCGTTGCCCGGTAATCGCCCAACTCCAGGGGCTTGGACATCACGTTGGCGGGCAGGGCACGCCCGGCACGAGCCGGCAGTAACCCGACGCCGAGCCCGGCGGAAACCAGCGCGAGCATGGTGGTGAACTCGCCGAGTTCCGATGCTATTTCCAGCTGCGCGCCGTGGGTGCTCACGGCATGCATTAGGCCATCGTAAAATCCGGGTGCATAGCGTCTGCCGAGGACGAAAACGGGTACGTTTGCCAGCGCTGTGGGGTGCAGCGTGCCGCACACAGCCAGAGGATGATCGCCGTGCAAAGCCACTATGAAGGTCTCCCGTAGCACTTCCAGGGTTTGAATCCCCGGGGCCACGGCCGGCAAACGCATCAAGCCGAAATCGAGCTGGCCATTTTTCAGCGCCGCTGTCTGATCCGGGCCCGGCATGTCCTTGAGTTCCAGTTCAATCCGCGGGAATCGTTGATGCAGTGAGCGGATCAAGGTGGGCAGCAATTCGGGTAATACCGAGGAGACGAAACCTAAACGCACGCGACCTATTTCACCGCGCCCTGACGCCCTGGCCACGTCCGCTGCATGGGCCGCTTGATGCAAGGTCGCGCGCGCCTCCGGTAGGAAAATCAGTCCCACTTCGGTCAAAGCGACCGAGTGCCGACTGCGCTCGAACAGGCGCACCCCCAGTTCTTCCTCGAGCAACTTGATCTGCATGCTCAGCGCCGGTTGAACGATCGACAGTTGTTGCGCGGCTCGACCGAAGTGAAGCTCCTGAGCCAAGGTCACAAATGCTCTCAAATGTTTGATTTCCATCTGAATACTCCGAGCTTTCAGGGGCTGTTTCGCGCTTATCATGAATTTTGATCACGATATCATTAATGACGATTGGACGTGACCGCTGGGCTGCGATGAAGTGACGGCAAGGCCGAAAAAAACAAATGGCCATTTGTGGAGAACAGCATGTCATTCAATACCAGTAGCTTCCAGCTTAACGGGCGCAGGGCCCTGATCACCGGTTCGGGCAAAGGCATCGGGCTTGAACTAGCCAGGGGCTTGGGAGCTGCGGGCGCCACTGTGGTGATCAATGATCGTAATAGTGACAGAGCGCAACTCATCGCAAGTCAATTGCGTGACGAGGGTGTAAGCACAGAGATCGCGGTGTTTGATGTCACCGATCAGGCTCAGGTTTTCGAAGTGATCAATAGCTTTGAGGCGCAGACCGGAGCCATCGATATCCTGGTGAACAATGCCGGCATTCAGCGGCGGGCACCGCTGGAAGATTTTGCCGCGAACGATTGGCACGAATTGATGCGGGTCAATCTAGACGGCGTCTTCCATGTGTCCCAGGCAGTCGCCCGGCACATGATTGCCCGGCGTCGCGGCAAGATCATCAATATCTGCTCGGTTCAGAGCGAATTGGCCCGGCCGACGATCGCTCCTTATGCGGCGTCGAAAGGTGCCGTGAAGATGCTCACCAAGGGCATGTGCGCCGAATGGGCGTGCCACGGTATTCAGGCCAATGGGTTGGCACCTGGCTATTTCGCGACGCAGATGAACCAGGCGCTGGTAGACAATCCGGAATTTTCCCAATGGCTGTGCAAACGCACGCCCGCGGGCCGTTGGGGGCGCGTCGAGGAGTTGTGTGGTGCCGCCGTATTTCTCGCATCCGCTGCCTCGGACTTCATCAACGGCCAAACGATCTTCGTCGACGGAGGCCTGACAAGCGTCGTTTGAATGTTACTCCCGCCGCAAACAACAACAATAACAGGGGACATCCATGAGCAACCTCAAAGAGCAGGTAGCGTCGCTGGTCGATATTGCCGGGCAGGCTACCGCCGAAAATCGTCAACACGTCAAAACCAAAAGCTTCGCACCCAAGCGTTGGCGGTATCTGATTCCGCTAATTTTCATTACCTACAGCCTCGCGTATCTGGATCGCGCCAATTATGGCTTTGCCAGTGCTGCGGGCATCGAGCAGGACCTGGGTATCACCAAAAGCATGTCCTCGTTGATCGGGGCCCTGTTCTTTCTGGGCTACTTTTTCTTTCAGGTTCCGGGCGCTATCTACGCGCAGAAATACAGTGTGCGCAAATTGGTGTTCTGGAGCCTGATCTTGTGGGGCATCTGCGCGATGGCCACGGGGCTGGTGACCAATATTCCGATGTTGATGGTGATCAGGGTGTCGCTGGGCATCGTCGAGGCCGCAGTGATGCCCGCCATGCTGATTTTCATCAGTAACTGGTTCACCCGCAAGGAACGCTCGCGTGCCAATACGTTTCTGGTTCTCGGCAATCCGGTCACCGTACTTTGGATGTCGGTGGTCTCGGGCTATTTGATTCACGCGTGGGGCTGGCGCGAGATGTTCGTGATTGAAGGCGCGCCAGCAGTGTTGTGGGCGTTCATCTGGTGGCGGCTGGCGCGGGACAAGCCCGAGCAGGTCGACTGGCTGACTCAGCAGGAAAAAAACCAGCTGGCCGCGACACTGGCAAACGAACAGAAAGGCATGAAGGTGGTGCGTAATTACCGCCAGGCGTTTACCAGCCCGGTGGTGATCCAACTGTGCTGCGTCCACGCGCTGTGGAGCATCGGGGTTTACGGATTCATCATGTGGCTGCCGACGATCATCAAACAAGCCGCGGCTGCGGATATTGTCACGGTAGGCTGGTTGAGCGCTGTGCCTTATGTCGCGGCCGTGGCCGCCATGCTTGCGGTGTCTTGGATGTCAGATAAATCCCAGCAGCGTAAACATTTTGTCTGGCCGCTTCTGGCGCTGGGTGCGCTGGCATTTTTCTGCTCCTACTTGCTTGGCCCGAGCCATTTCTGGTTGTCGTTTGCTTTGCTGAGCATCGCCGGGGCGGCTTTGTACGCGCCTTACGGACCATTTTTTGCGCTGATCCCGGAAATTCTGCCCTCCAATGTTTTCGGTGGCGCAATTGGTTTGATCAACGCTTGCGGGGCATTAGGTGCCTTTGTGGGCTCATGGATTGTCGGCTACCTGATCGGCCTTACCGGCAACCCCGGAGCGGCCTATATTTTCATGACGGTCGGGGTACTGTCCTCGGCGTTGCTCATGGCTTGGGTGAAGGTGCGGCGATGAGACACAAAATTGACTGCGCGGCTGTCAGCGATCCTGGCAATGCGTCAGTAGCCGTTCTGGTGATCCGCGATCAGTGCCGCCCTCAAAATCCTTGAGCAGGGCAGCGGTGTGGCTCAAGCGTTGATGGACAAGATTTGCGGGGGGGCAGGGGAGACAACGGAGAGGATTTCCGAGTCGAACTGACGCAGATTGGCTACGGCTTGGCCCCGCTATTCGTCAGCAAAATGCCTTGACCCTTATTGACAGCCAAGCGGTATGGGGAAATACTCACCTCTATATTCATATATATGACTAGATAACAAGGTGAATAAAGTCGATGAATGCTCTTTCCAGTGATGTTCGCCTGCCGCTTTACCAACGCCTGCGTGACCATTTGGCTGAACAGATCGCCAACAATCGCTGGCGTCCGGGGGAAGCGATTCCCACCGAAGCTGCGCTTTCAGCGGAATACCAACTGTCTACTGGCACCGTGCGCAAAGCGGTCGATGCATTGGTCAGTGAAGGTATCCTGGAACGTCAGCAAGGTCGAGGCACTTTCATTCGCCGGCCTCAGTTCCAATCTTCGCTGTTCCGATTCTTCCGTTTTCAAACCGCTGCCGGCGAGCGCCGGGTGCCAGAGAGTCGCATCCTGTCGATCGAACCGGTGGCCGCGCCCTCGGCGGTGGCCCAGGCGTTGGGGCTGCCACTCGACGCGCCGGTGATCCGCATTGTTCGTGTGCGTCTGCTCGATGTTCAGCCGGTGCTCGCCGAAGAAATCTGGTTGCCCCGCAACCGCTTTCAGCCGCTGCTGGAGATCGACCTGAGTAGCAAAGGGCCGCTGTTGTATCCGATCTATGAAGAGGTCTGCGGTCAGGTCGTCGCCTCGGCCGAAGAAACGCTGACCGCTGAATCGGTGAATGACGTGCACGCGCGATTGCTGCAAGTCCCGGTCAACAGCCCGGTGGTGGTGATCGAGAGGCTGGCGCGTGATTACGCCGGCACACCGCTGGAGTGGCGTCGTTCTCGCGGGCATGCCGAGCACTTCCGTTACCGCGTGGATATTCGCTGACCCGTGCCTGGGTAGCGTTTCGTTCAGCGGCGAGTCGGTCGCCGCTGGTTTGATCGTTTTGTTTGTTCTGACTGGCCTCGTAGCGGCGCGGTTCGCTCTCGGCTGCCTCACGTTCCACCTATAAGGATAAGAATCATGTTTAGCTGGTATCGCCAAGTCACTCCTCGGGAGCGCAAGACGTTTTGGGCCTGCTTCGGCGGATGGTCGCTCGACGCGCTGGAGGTACAAATGTTCGGCCTGGCGATTCCGGCGTTGATCGCCGCGTTCGCCCTGACCAAGGGCGACGCGGGGCTGATCAGTGGTGTCACCCTGGTCACTTCAGCCATTGGTGGCTGGGTAGGGGGGACGTTGTCCGACCGCTACGGCCGGGTACGCACACTTCAGTGGATGATTTTGTGGTTCTCGGTCTTCACCTTTCTGTCCGCGTTCGTTACGGGATTCAATCAGCTCTTGATCGTCAAAGCGCTCCAGGGTTTTGGCATCGGTGGCGAATGGGCTGCCGGCGCAGTGCTGATGGCTGAGACAATCAACCCTCAATATCGCGGCAAGGTCATGGGAACGGTACAAAGCGCCTGGGCCGTAGGTTGGGGCCTGGCGGTAGGGGTGTTTACGCTGATTTACTCCTTTGTACCGCAGGACATGGCCTGGCGTGTGATGTTCCTGGTCGGATTGCTGCCGTCGTTCCTGATCATCTGGGTACGTCGCAACGTCGAGGAGCCCGACAGCTTCCAGCGCCTGCAAAAAGAAAACGCCATCCCGCAAAGCTTCTTCAAATCCCTGGCCGGCATTTTCCGCCCTGAACTCATCCGCGTGACGCTGTTCGGTGGTCTGTTGGGCCTCGGCGCGCACGGCGGCTACCACGCAGTGATGACCTGGCTGCCGACGTTCCTCAAGACAGAGCGCAACCTGTCGGTGCTGAACTCTGGCGGCTACCTCGCGGTGATTATCTTCGCCTTCTGGTGTGGCTGTGTGGTCAGCGGATTTTTGATCGACCGTATTGGCCGTCGCAAAAACATCGTGTTGTTTGCGTTGTGCTGTGTCGTCACCGTGCAGTGCTATGTGTTCCTGCCGCTGACCAATACCCAGATGCTGTTCCTGGGGTTTCCGCTCGGCTTCTTCGCCGCTGGCATTCCGGCGAGTCTTGGTGCGCTGTTCAACGAGTTGTATCCAGCGGACGTGCGCGGCGCCGGTGTCGGTTTCTGCTACAACTTTGGCCGAGTACTTTCCGCGGTGTTCCCGTTCCTGGTCGGCCACATGAGCGACTCCATGTCCTTGGGGTCTGCAATTGGCATCGACGCAGGGGTCGCCTACGGTGTGGCGGTGATCGCGGCACTTTGCCTGCCGGAAACCCGTGGGCGCAGTCTCGAGGCCTCGACTGCACCGGTGCAAACCACGGTCGACGGCAACGAGACCGCCCGGGCCTGATGACCATTACCTTCGATAGATGAAATCCATGCCTGATACCTGTCCTGCGCCGATCACCGGCATCGACTCCCACGCTCATGTGTTCAGCCGCGAGCTGAACCTGGCCGCTGCACGACGCTATACCCCTGGCTACGACGCCACACTTGCGCAGTATCTGAAGCACTTGCAAACCCATGGCCTGAGTCATGGTGTATTGGTGCAGCCGAGTTTTCTCGGCACCGACAATAACTACCTGCTGGCGGCGCTGAGGCAGGTGCCGGAACGATTGCGAGGGGTGGTGGTGCTGGAGCGAGGTGTCAGCCGCGTCATGTTGAACGACATGGCTCGGCTGGGTGTGGTCGGCGTTCGCTTGAACCTCATGGGCAAAGCCTTGCCTGACTTTCACGACGCTGCCTGGAAGGACTTCTTCGGCCACATCGCTGAACTGGATTGGCACGTGGAGTTGCACCGCCAGGTGGGGGATTTACCGAAACTGATTCGTCAGCTGATGCCGTTTGGGATCAAACTCGTCATCGATCACTTGGGGCGTCCGGACGCGCGTTTTGGCCTTGATCAGCCAGGTTTTTCCGAGGTGCTGGAACTGGGGCTGAGCGGGCAAGTGTGGATGAAGGTGTCCGGTATCTATCGACTGGAAGGTACGCCACAACAGAACCTCGAGTTTGCCCGGATGGCGTTACCGCTGCTGGAGCAGAGCTTCGGCCGTCGCCGTTTGGTGTGGGGCAGCGACTGGCCGCACACGCAACATGAAGAAGGCGTCGGTTTCGATACGGTGATCGATCAACTTCAAGCACTGGAGTGCTCGACGGAGCTTATGCGTGCGCTGCTAGTGGACTCGCCACGGATGTTATTCGGGTTTGCAAAAGGCGAAAGTTGAAACTTACGCGTAAATTTCTGGCTACTTCAGACCTTTCTTAGTTGTAGAGTGGGAGAAAGGAATGAAGGAGTATATTAATAACTCAACTAAATGACTATTTAGTTGAGTTATTAATAGCAGTCATGAGAGAGGGGGCTGGAGTAGGGTATACGCTCACTTTAACGAGGACCTGAACAACGATTTTATGTGCTGTAACGAAGTCTGGTCTGAGGGTTCAACTGTCACGAAATGCTGGAGTTGCCACCGCTGAGTCTGTAACGCTTGCTTGGCAATAGGTCGGCTCCAGGGCGGATACACACGTAAAGCACGCTTGCCACCGACGCCATTTATGGACATCACGCCATGGGACAGCAACGTTGCACGGTCAAATACAAACTGACCACTTTGTTCGGTGCCAGTCGCGTGGATCACAACGAAGTCGATATTATCGTTGCTATCCAGCGGAGTAATCACACTCGTTGCACAGGGTCGTTTCCACAGCGTCACGAACTGACCAATCTTGGTCGGCGTGGTTTTGGCGACACGGAACACAACCTGGCGAGTACCCAGCATGAATCGACAACCGCCATACTCTCTAGCCTCAACGTCAGGAGAAATATCTTCCGAGCATTTCAAGCCAGCCGGCAGATAAACCGCATCAATCGCAGCAAACAAACAACTCGGTACGACTGACGTGCCCATGGATGGAACCTTGATGGATTGGATTGCAGCAGATGCGAGCGTAGCGAGAAGATGTGTGTATTGCAGCGAACACATCAACAGACGCCACTGGTTCTAAAAGAAGCGTACCACCCACCCAAAGTCAGAATCTACTGCTACGCATAATGTATATTATGTTAAATCCTGTACCAGGTTAGAAAGCCGCGGATTCGACTGTCCATTTCCATTTACCCCTGGTCGCTTTTCCACAAATGTGAGCGTTGAAACCAAAGCGGAACCTTGTCGTATCGCCGGAAACAATCTCCTCTCAACACCTTGCCCGCGACAGCTTAGGTGAAGTCTGAACTACAGCCAGGCACTGTCGAACCCAAAACGGAATGCCCCAACGGCGTAAGCTCGTCTTTTTGCATCCTGACACCTGCCGGAACCAAAACGGAAAAATGATGCTGCCTCCGTCTCTGGCGAACCTAACCAACTGAAATCTGTGTATTTCTCTTGGCTTAATTTCGAACGCCTGGTCATCGCCGTTGGAACCAAAACGGAATAATGATGGGTTGCCCCATTCGTTTATCTTGAAGGATTGCTAAACCTCGAGACTTGGCTACATTGGGCCGATGCATCGCCGTAATCGGCCCCATCAAGGACGTCAAGGTGATCCCAAGATCAATTCTCACAGACTGCGGTGAAACCGCATGTTGTACCAAAGCCAACGTCAACGACAGCGCCGAAGCCGATGGGCGCTCCGCGTCCCAATCGGCCCTGATTTACAGTTACCTGGCCTTGTTCCCAGCAAACATCGCAGCAGTCGAAACCTACGAGCATTTTTGCCGCTACGCTCAGAGCCTTTCGTCCGGTCTAAGAAGCAAATCTCGCATCGTGGCATTCCTCGAAAAGTTTGTCCTCTGGGCGATCTGTATTGCGAGGAAGCCATTGGACGAGTTCACGGCATCCGATATCAGGGACTTCAGCGCCTTCTGCGCAGAGCCGCCAGAGTCATGGATTGGTACTCGGAAAGCGCGATTCGTTACCAACGCAGGCGCCGAGTGCCATGGCGGAGACTGGAAACCATTTGGGCAGTCGATAACAGACCCTGAACTGGGGTACGTGATTAATCGGTTTTTCAAATTCTTGAGCCCAGAATTGGGTACGCAACCCAGGCTGTCGAGATCCGATCTGTGCAAAGCACCGCGAGCGCCGTTCAGCGAACTTGACAATTCTCGGGCCCTGAAGTATCTCCAATACCTCGCCAACCTGCTGCCATGCACTAAAGTATCTGAGCGTAGTTTGTTCGTTTTCTCGGTTTGCTATCACCTTCGCCTGAGTTTCAAGGAATGGCGCTCAGAGCGCAGCCTCCTTTCGATGGCGTGTTTCTCATCAATAGACTCCAGCAATCCATACTTTATCATGCGAGGTCATCTACGGGACTATCAAATCCCCGTCCACCAAGCCCTCGTAGATGAGATTTACAGATATAGGCGCAGCCTGGGCCTGACCGCCGTTCCATCCCCGGAGGAAATCGATCCAATACTCACTCAAGCCTTGCTAAACAAGGTGATGTATAGGCTTCCCATAATGTCTGGCTTGGATTGTTCTCCAAGTGTTTTGCTTGATCGAGCCTTGGGTTTTCATCGCAGCGGGGTCGATCCGCCAGCCCCCGCTACCTCAAAGAGCGAGAGTTCGCGCCAGTATCGATTGGGCTGGAAGCGTAAGCAGCTTTCGATGCCGCGTAAGGACGTTCATCAACAAGCCCATGCGTATCAGGAAGTCGGCTATCACTTACAGGAGTGCCCGCCTCCATTGTTTGGGATGCGACATAGGGAAGTATTCGTTCTTTCAAAGCCCCAAGCACAGGCTTATGCTAAAAACTGTTTTCCAAAAAGTTTATTCAATATAGCGGTGGAGTCGTTTGAGATCCTTCGGGTTTATCGATCATGCAGTGCCGATCGGTTAAAGCTGGTGGCGCTTGAGAAGCTACTACTGTGGTCAATTTATGTAAAAGGTAAGAGCCTTTATTCACTAACCGCGTTTGATGCATATGAGTTTTACGCGTTTTGTCTTGCTCCACCGGCGAGCTGGATAGGTAGTTATGCACGGGCAAGGCTGGACGCGGAAGCTATGGGTGTGCAGCCAAATCCCAGTTGGACTCCATTTGTCCACATTCCGGGCGGCGATCAAGAAAGGGGCTTGCGCGCGGCTCGAATCATGGACTGGTGTGATAACGTCTGTAACTCACTACTGGTTATGGAGTCGATCAATATTAATATTTTTTCTGGGCTGACGGATTAGGAATTTAGATATGCCACAAGATACATCTCGCTAGTCAAGTCTCAGAATACGACAACCCTCCTCGGCTCATCAAAAAATCCTATACCCAGACGTGTTAGCCGTGCTGACATAGTTAGTCAGTGAAGGACTGGCTATAGAGTCCAGCGTAATTCAGCGCATTGATGCGGAGTGAAATACGTTTGGTGTGCCACAGTTCGAGCGATACATTGGCCATACCGCTACTACAAGCCAAGGTCTCGAGCCAATAGCTTGGAGCGAAGGGCGCCTGTTACAAGCTCATCCATAACTAAATGTTCTAGTAGTGCATATGTAAAGCCGGCCCATGAAGCTTCTAGGTAGTCCTCGCCGGCATCAATGATCCACGCATATACCGGTCGCTGATTTTGATTTTTCATATGCGCCAGTGTTCTGAAGGCGACGGAGCCTGGCCCCTGAAGAATATCCATAGGTGGCGACGGGGAACGTTCAAAGCCCATATTTCCAAAGCTTGACAGCTGAAAGTAGGACTTCCTGAGATCGAGGTTGTTGAAGGGTTTTTCGAGTATTAAGGTTATCAGGCCGACAGAGTACTCCAGGCTCGCAGTTCGCCATACTTCATGTACCTGCTGCACGTCGAAACCCTCCCTTGTCGAAGCCCGCAGTACGGTGGAGTAGATATCGAGGATGGCCAGTGGTATCCTTTTATCCTTAGACCTGAAGGCAATTTCTCTTTGGTTTTTGTACGAACCGCTAATGCTTCGTTTACTGAAGCCATCCACGCTCTCAGAGATACTTTGAAAGACTCCTTTGGTGTTCGTTTTATTATAGGTCACTTGTCCTCCTTCAGTTCAATACTGTTATCAAACGGTAGAGGGTAGCGTAGAGCATCATGGTGCCTTGTCAAAGGTAGAGGTTGCATCGGGCATTAAGGTTTTACATTCGTCTCTGTCGAGATAGTCCGCTGAAGTCAGGCTGTTAAACGCTCTCCTGAAAGTTATTATAGGCGCATAATCTATATATTGAAGTTATCCACTCAGCGAAGCTAGTGTCTCTAGCTCGGCGCTTACAGTTCAGTCCTGGGTAGATTTTCTTCTAGGTCGCATTCTGAAGAATGAATTTTTAAACAGCGCTTATACATTGTATTGCCGTGTCTAACATCGTCCGGCCAGCGTCAATTTAATACTTAATGAGCGGCAAGATTTTCGCGTATTCACCGACGAGCGGTAGTCGGCTGCCTGGCCAGTGCGCAGACTGCGAACCGCAGGGCCCTGCAAGTGGTGAGCGCGGCGCTAAAGCTGTCGAGGCTTACTTGAAGCGCCTCAAATTTTCAGGCGACACGCCTCTAGAGCGCTATTCGCGGCCAATCAGGCGATAAACCCATGCTCCAAGCGACTGATAAACTCGATAACCGTTTCAGTCTCTAACCTGGTAGTGACCATAGCGGCAGGAGCTTTGCCGCCAAATGCTTTTACCGGACGTGACATCCAGTGCATGGCTGCGTCGATATCGCCGCTATACAAACGCTTCGCGGCGTCGAGAACTTCCAAATGACGGGCCTGTTGATCGGGAGGCAAAGTGCTCATGAGTACGCTCCTGCTGAGGTCTGATCCTAGACTACACCATCGCCATCCGTTCACTGTCTCCCCCCTTATAGGCGAGCCTGGTGCCAGTTTCAGGCGTGCCTATTACTACGATCCCGGCAGGTGGTTATGTTGGCCTGAGGCTGGCGTCTCAGGAAAATGTGTAAACCAGTTTTTTGACGTGTAAAGCTGGGTGGTTTACACATCAAAAAATTGGTTTACACACCGGGTCGAGGGCGGTTTCAAGCGAGATCTCACTTCTCTCCCGGATTCCCTCCCCGTATCCCACTGCGTATCAGCACGCGTTGACTCAAGTCGACAACACCATGGTCGTCATTCGTATGCTCGCTGCAATCGCTCGGCAAACATAGGCAGATAAAGCTCAGACTCGGCTATTTGCCACCAAACCTTGTTCTCATCCTTGTCGGTGAAGGCCAGCAGATCGTGCGCCAGAAAGACCTCAAAGCCCGCCCTCGCGACCTTATCTTCGGCGGTGAACTCGTAAAGCCCGGCTTGGGCAAGTAGCTTTTTGACGATCAACGGCAGCAACCAGGCGGAGAAAATGAGGTGGTTATGGCGAGGCCAGATGCTTCCCTTCTCACCATTTGCGGGGCCATGAGCTGCGGCGTTACGAGCGGCACAGAAATCGTGAACCCAGGCGTCGAGCGGGCGATTTACGTGCTTGACCCAGTGCTTGCACCACCACTGTTCGTCCTGGCTCCCTTTATGCCAGATGGGCTGGTTCGGTAGCTCGTCGAAGTGTTCGTTGATGGCCCTGCGGAAGGCAGCTTTGTCATGCGGAACGTCAAGCAGTGTGTCTATGGCGACCCGCATCAGGATCAGTTCGGATCGTTCATCTATGGATGGCGCATCGGTATTGGCTCTGAGGAAGGAAACGACCGCCTCGTCGATACGTTCCTTAAGTTCCCCAACAGGTAGCCTGAGTAGTGCTTCAAGCAACGGGATGTCGAGCGTAATCCGCGAGCTGTTGTCGACGTGGTACGGCCGAATGAACTTCAGCCCTCCCCTACCCGCCAGCATGTTTTGTGTTCCACCGTCACGCCGGCGCGTGGTCACACAGGAATGAGCCGGTGACGCGACATCAAACCGCTGCGCAACGACCTGGAGTGTGTCGGCGTTGCAGTAGTCGGAAGTTGAGCACAACGACCGACCTACCAAGGCAGAGAATGCGAGATACGAACACTGAACCAGTCGCTGCTGGATTTGGGCATCCGAGGCTTCAAGGCCCGGTGTGTCTTCGTCCCAAATGATGACCGCGGCTTGCTGGATCGGCTGTGAAGGCTGAGAGCCGAAACCTCTGTCGCCGTAGTTGCCTAGTACGCCGTCTAAAGCCTCCTGCGGTATACCCAGGAGTTCACCCGGGAGTCGACCTCGTTCGTAAGGGATCAAGCGGAGATCTGCGATTCGGAGCTCTTCGGTAGCAGATACCCAGGGTAGAAAGAACACAACTGCCATAGCCCCTCGCTTCACTTGGTCATAAGAATGAAGAATCTTAGCTCAGTGGTGAGTGATCAAATGGGACTGATTTCTTCCGCAGGGCTGAGTGACTAATCCCATGTCGAAGGCGAAGAATTCTAAAACGAAAAAAGCCCCGAAAGGGGCTTTTGTGCGCGTGCAAAAATCATCCTGATAGTTACACGAGTCCGAGAAGGCACGTCAGAGAGTCAGTACCACACCTATTAGATTGGAGCATTCCCCGGACTTTTATACTGTATGTAAATACAGTATAAAAGTCAACCTCCGTTACAAGCCACGACCGAACCTACTGACGAGGCGGATCAATTCACGTGGCAGCCTCCTTCTGCACACTCTCCAGCTTTCGCGTGAACGTAATGAGGGGAGCAAAACACAACCAGGGCGGCACCTTGAAATACCAGGACGCCAGCTTTACCGCGGGAAACCGTGATACAAGGTCTGCTGCCAACCTTACTAGGATTCGCTAATCATGAAAGAGCTACGGACAGCCGCTGAAGTCCTTGAGCGCCTCAGCCATAACCAGGATGCATTACGCGCCGCCGTCGAAGAGCTAGCCAAATGGGTTGGTGATCGAGGAGCAAGCAGTGTGGTGGGAAATGTGAATGGAGCTCTGACGACTCTCGACGACAACATCGATGCTGTACGGCAAGGCATCGCGGAACTAGTAGCGGCGAGCGTCAAGCAATAGGCGGGCTCAAAATCTGTGTCTCTGCGCGCATGATCGCTACGGCTCGGGCAGTGAGCGGTACCACTCAGCATAGGGCGTGTTAACAGCCTTGTGGCGGTTGTAGTCCGGTCTGCCGTCGCTCCACCATACCGGGCCCCTCTCCCCTAGTGCTCTTTTCGCCTGATCTACTTCTGCTCGAGCGGTGCGCATCTGATCTGCATGATTTGTTGCCTTCGCTACTTTGACGGCTCCCCGCGCCTCCATCAACATCTGCACCAACTGCTGGCGCTGGTCATCAGATAGCGCGGGATTGCTGCAGCGCCATAACTGACCTTTGACTACGAAGTAGCGACCGTCTGGTGTCGTATGGCGCATTAAGCAGATCTCGTGAGCTGATACTTCAAAGACATCACAGACGACTCACAAGCTGCACCGGTGAGATATACGGATCGCTACATGGCGTTAATCATCAATCGATAAAGTGCTTGAAGCCACGCTGACTCAATGAGCAAGACGGGGGTGGTGAGTTCTCATCAGTCCTTAGGAGTACATCTGTACTCCGTCACTGTTCCGGTCACTAAGTCCCTAACAACCTCCACTCGTGACTAGGGCAAGCATGCACGTGGGCGCTTTGTTCGCGATCACGTATCGCGGTGAAGCCAGACCCAGGAACACCCGAGGGCTGGACACGGCCTGCAACACGGCTGTTGTGAACCATGCCCTGACTGCGTCTGGGTCTTGGCCCTCCGGGCTTACATCCTCGTGCTAGCGCACTCCGTTTGGCTCATGGCTTCGATTCATGAGTGCCCGGGCAGACATCATGCGACGCGTTGCGGCGACGCTTGCTCCATGGGCATCATGAAATAAAACAACAACAATAAAGGCAGTTCCTATGACCTCCCCGATCGCCACCGTATTCGCCTTCATCCCGCAGCAGACTCGTGCCTCGAAAGCTCCCCAATGTAGCGACAAGCTGGACAGCCAAGTGGTATCGATCTTCCAGGCGATTGGTATTTCCTATTCGATCCTGGATAGGATGATTGCCCACGACGCCGGCTGTGCAAATGCGGCTGCGGAATTCTTCGTTACAACGCTTATGAAGGACGGCTGGTCATCGAACACATCGCACCGGTTGGTGACAGAGACCGACTGGCAGCACCGGATGTATCGAGCATGGAGCGTTTTGAACGCCGAGAACCGCGGGATCGCAACGGCGCTCGACTATGAGGTGTACCAGAACTATTGGCCAAATCTGGAGTTTTGCGCGGATGGGTTTGAAGGGAAGATGGAGCGTTGGATCGCCTGGGCTTGAAGGCGACGCACTGTAGATCGCTTGCTCGGTCACCTGTCACTGACAAGGCACTTTGAAAAATACGAGCCCCCTACTCTCCTGAGCGCTCAAGCCTCGGTCGAGCAAGCTCATGACCGGGGAAGTGCTTGATCCAGGTGATCCCTCCGGCTCGAAATGATCGGATACCAGTCACGGAAAGCCTGCACGCACGATCACATTCAACACTAGGCAGGCCACCTAGGAAATTGCACCTGACTTGACCAAGCGTTTTCATCCCACTTGACCACCTGGTTGCATTCGACTTGACCAGCCATTTGCATCGGGCTTGACCAGCGCACGGGTACGCCTTGACCGGCAGGTATCGACACATAGCAGCCCTTGACGCTAGGTTGCTAACGGCCAGAAGTGGCGATTGATAGTCAGCGAAGCTATTCAACTCTACATCACCTCGGGCACTACGGCTGACGAGCTGTGGGATGTGATACAGGCCGGCATTACCATCCGCCCGGTTCATTCGCAGTCAACCTAGGCTGCGCTGGACATCAGCGTTACCAGGGTGTTAAAGATCTTTCGCCATGGGCAGCACGGCAACGACTGCTAGGTGCCAGGCTTTGCCCTCGCAGCCTTAAGGATGCTGGCGTGGTGAATTTATATTTTCGCCTTGCAGAATATTGCGGCGCAGGTCACGTTATTAGGGAAGAAAATGGAACGGCTTCATACCGAAAATGATCTTGAGAAATTCTTACTTAAACAATGCGGGCGAAGCATCACAATCATATCCGCATTTGCCTCCGGCACCGCCAAACTCCTGAAATCTATCGCCACTAAGAATGACGTCGAAGTTATTGTGGGTACGATCAACGCGTTTACCTCTCCGACATTCATTGACGATGCACGAGAGCTGCTTCACCGGGGGCTTTGGGTGGATTTCCGGGGTAACGCTAGCATCCACTGGAAACTTTATCTTGTCTCGCCAGATATTGTGGTTATCGGAAGTGCAAATTTCACTAACCAAGGCATTGGGATGGGCCGAGACATTTGCGTGGTGATTCAGGACGGTCATCTCTTTGAAGAATATCAGCAACAATTGACAATCCTAAAAAGTGAGAGCGAGGTATTGGATGGGGGATCTCCCGGCTTTGATGACGCCCTTGAGCGTCACCGCGAGCAACACAATCGCAACCAAGCGGCTCTACAAATAGCTCAGCAAGGAGCTCACTCTGCCTCGCGAAGCCGCACTCGCAAAGTGCCCCCCTTTGATGAATGGGTAAAACAAGGCTTCCTTACGATCCCATTGTTTTTATGGGATGAGAACCATACCGAGGAGATAAAGGCTGAGGCAGTTCGAATCGTGAATGACCAGGAAATTGTGGCTGAGCATGCCGCTGGAAATGCAACCAAACATGTCGATTTCCAGCGACGACCGTATCGGGACTTCCTTACTGAGGCGATCGATGACTCAAAACCTTCATTTGAGCCGAACACGGTGGTGCTCGCCACAAAAGCGGATGGTGCGTACATGCGCTTTATGCAGCTTGACCTTGTCGTAAGGAAGGCTGACCGCGGACTTGACTTCATGATAGAGCGCAGAAAAGTTCGATACCCTCAGCCTTTCGAGATTACTCCGGAAATAAAAGCCTCCATCGTGCGACTCATCGAAAAGGGAGTTTGTAACCACTACGCAATTCCAGTCGAGGCGCTTCAGGAAGAGTTGCTCATGTCTTGAGCAAAGCACATGTGCGTCAGCTTTCGGTTGACTTCTTCCCGCGCTCTCTGCACGTGAGATTAACTCTGAACGTTGACGATATCCGCTTTGGGTCAATTTCAGCTGGCAGTTATTGGCCGTTAGCTGCTGTTCGCGACAGGCAGCTAACGGCCAAATGCAGCCACTAACGATTAAGTTAACGGGCGGCTAAAGGCGCAATTTTTAGGCGTCCGGCGAATGAAGTTAGGAACGTTGAGTGCATTGCTAGCTTTGCCCACTCACAACTGGCTTGCCTGCTTTTGACTCGGCGCCATCCAGCGCTTTATCAATTTTTGACTTTATTTGGTTGCCGCAATGGTTGAATAAAACCATATAGCCAGGGATTTCATCTAAAGGCATTTTAATTGTGTAAAGCTGCTTTATGTGAATCCTGTCTTTTTCCTCCCTTGATGCCAAGCACGCGAAATCTATTCCGGAGTTATCGCTGTGGGCGAAAAACTTGTTTCGCAGAAGCATTACTCTGTCATGGGTGCTGGTTAGAGATGGATGTTCTTTAAATATCGAGTTCTTGTCTAAGGTTTTTCGACCAGCTCCAGACTGGGAAAAGCACTTGGCATAATTCATTACTGAATTTCTAAGCAGTGCCTGCTGAAGCGTAAGCTCCTCTACTGATCCGGCGTCTTCATATAGGGAAGTCTTACTTAGAAGCGTTAGTGAAATTAAGGCGTCATGAATGTGCATGAGCAGCATTGACCAAGCCTGAACATGCGCAAATCTAGGATCATCGAAGGTGTAGCCTTCATCTTTGAGAGGTTTCAAATGATCTTCCCAACCATCGAAAAAATCGGGCTCAGCCATGAGTTTCCTTTATAAGTTAGCGCTGAAAATGAGCGGCAGCGGCAAGCCGGCCGCTGCATTGGCTTGTTAGACTATTTCTCACTTTCATCTTTTTTACCAATTCTATTGATTTCTGTGAAAGGCACTGGAGGATACTGGGCCTGTATTTTTTCTATATCTGGAGCCGTGTACCATTTCACAGGAGCGACTTTATTCGCTTTCTCTAGGACTTCCTGTGCACCTTTTGTTAGCCTCGTCCCACCGACCCCCCAATGTTCGGCAAAACCTTGATTTCTTGGGATGTCATCTACAAAGCTTTGAGCAACTGCTTTATTTATCGGGCCAGAGTAGTTCTTGACTTGAACTCGAACATCAATCTGCGAATTTGCTAAGGCGATTTCTGAGCTTCCATTACTCACGATATCGTCAAATTTTTGAGATAAATTGTGCGGGCATTTGAGTAATATATCTACGCCACTTTCTGGCGTTGTTGTTGTACAGGCCCTAATAACCTCTATGCTTGGCTCTTGGACGCCTATATTGGAGAGTATGCCAGTTACCGCCAGCTCTCCTATTCTTCCTTTTTCAGAGTTTTTTGACATCGCACTACCCTACAACAATCTTGATATTGCAGTTGTCGTTATATTTATCCATCTTCTCCTTGAAAATATTTCTAGCTTCTAGCCAGATGTGAAGGCTTGAAAATTGCCTATCAAGCTCTTTAGGCTTAAGTACGCCTCCAGATATGTGGGAGTGCGCGTCCTCAATATACTTAATAAGCTCAGCTTCAATGTATTGAAACACAGCGTTTAGGTGGGTGTTTTCACCGTCATCTATTATGGATACCGGTACATCGGCGACTTCTCCCAATGACTCCCTTATAATTATTTTGGTAATAAATCCTTTCTCTGTCGCCCAGTTGAGAAGCTCCGGAGGGGCATATGCAGAGCTCAAATTTTCTGAGCTTTCGTCGATAGGAATACCATTTTCTAGCTCGTATTTGACAAGAATTAGCTTCTGCGACATTAAGTTTTAACCCTGATTTGAATTGCAAATGCAACGTGTGCACACCAAGACGGCCTAACTCTCAGCATGCAACAGAAGTAGCATAATACTTTCTGCCACCTATGCCGCATAACTTTCCTTGTTCATGCATAACCCCCTTTTATTCCATTGAGTTGAACGCTTGAAACGCGACAGTGGGTAATGGAGCAGAAGCAATAAGGCCTGCTCTGAGGCTACACAATCGTTGGGTAGTGTGTCTATGGTCGGCATGGATTAAGCGCTTCCATCTCTGAGTGTCCGCTCCTGGCCGTTAGCTACCTTTTGGCGAAGGCAGCTATGGGTCGATTTCTGCCGGTCAAGACGTACCCTTGTGCTGGTCAATGCACTAGCCCACGCAAATGACCAGCTTTGTACAGCTGGTAATCGATGGCAACAGATGGAAATGGCCGGCCTTAAGACGAAGGCGTTAGATTTCTGTCGCCGATCGCTTGTGAGCTTCTGCTTCGTTAGCCCCACACGACCGTAGCTGGAGCTCAGGGTCTAAAGGCATAAGCCTCGCAAACGATCCTCGCTCACTCTCCAGACATTTCAATGAACGCCTGGACGAGCGGCTTAGAAATCGTAAACCCAGGCGACGCTGTATGGTGGTCGCTAAGCTGCTACCTTCAACGGTCAGGCTAGAGCCATCCGTTCTCAGATGTCATGGATGAAGGCCTGGTAGTTGCGATGATGACGTCGTCCTCTGGTGTCACCGTTGCCAGGTACCCCTCAGATTTCATCGCGCCCACCAACCTCTGGTTTGACTCAGTGTTTCTTACCTTGATCTTCTTGACCTTCGAGCTCACGGTTTTGAAGTCCTCATCGTCGAGCAACGCCAGAGCGGCTGAAACGTCTGGCCACTTCATCCCTGGAAGACATTGTGTCAGCATTTCAGAGCGATGCTCAGGGATGAGGCTTGCGTTGCGAACCAGATGTCGCAGCACAGGCGTCAGCGAATCAGCAAACCTTTCGCCAGCTTGGTTGGCTAGCGCAGATACACGGCCGAGCTCAGGAACCGCTCCGGGTTTGCTTTCAATCGTCTCCAGGCTAAGACCTGACCACATCTGAATTTTCAGTGTGAGTGGCAACGCTTTGCTTCTGCTCAGCGTGAGCATCGAGTCGAGCTGGAGAGAGCCGATATCGATCTCTGCCTTCGCTAGATCCCACCGCTCAACCAGGTACTGGCCCTCGAGGTGTGGGCAACTACTCAATACGATGTCCCTTACCTCCGAGCTGTATGGAAGGAATGATGAGGCCACCAGCATGACCCAGCGCCCCGCAGGTAAGACCGCTTTGATTATTGATAGATCTTGGAGCACGACTCCATCGAGCAATACCTTGAGCACGTCATTACTGATGCTGGGTGAGCTCAGAAGAAACTGTTGCAGCGCCCAGTCTGCGCTCGTTGACTGCCACAGCGTTCCCTTGAGAGACGATACATTCCTAGCGATGAAAGCGGTGAACACCGTTGTGGGTTCCGATCCGATTTCTTCCCCCGCAACGTGGCCGTCTGGCGCAATGAGCTTCTCAAAAAAGATCCACACAGCGTCAGCTTTGGCCACCAGGCGATCACTTTCAAGTGCCTTTGCCCAAAGATGTCTTGGGGTGTCATTGAGTGTGTGCAAGTCACAGGTCGTGTGATCAAAAAGTCGATTTGTCAGGTCGTCATCTGTGTCCAGTTCTGCTAGTAAACTGGCCAAGGAATCGCTTGATTCATCCAGGACAGCAGACTGACTTAGCAATGCGCTACCGAGCTCATCAGCGTGAGATAGCAGATAATCACCGAGCCCATTGATGCCCAAAGCCTGAAGTCTACGCAGAGACACCATGCCCACATCTGCAGGTTCGGATTTGGTGACTTTAGAATCCTGTCCAGCTTCCGACTTCGCGCATATCAGCGATAGCATTGGGAGGTTTATCTTGATGCAGCGCCAGTCGATCAGCCTTTCGAGGTCAGCGAGACTCATCGTATGGCCCAGTGAGGCAAACTGGACTGGGTAAGCCCTGAGCCACGCCCAAGCTCCCACATTGCTATCTAATCCTGGCATCAGTCGTGAAGCATCTTCCATCCAATCGATCGTAGGAACCAGATCCGTTGAAGCGTCATCGGCCAGGGTCTTGAAGTCGGATTCTGACAGGTTGTCGGCGATTACTTTGACGAGGGACTGACGAGCCTCGCTTCCTTCGAACACGCCGCCAGCGTCCCCCGTGTCCCTGGCGTCGAAAAGGCTCTGAAACAGTCTGGGTTCAAGGCGGTACACGGCGCGGATAAATTCAGCCGCTTCTGCTCGGTTCAAAAGATCGCGTACAGCGACGGCCATTCGTCCGGGGTGTTCGTTGAGGCCGCTCTTAAGTATGTGGCTTAGCTGGGCATCTGCTGAGTTAGTTGCGAACGAGGTTGGTCGGGCGCTGAGACAGGCGATCAAGTCGACGATGATCCCCCTGCCTTCGTCGAGTTCGTCGCTCTTAAGCTTCTCCAGCACGGTACTCGGCATATCGACAGGCGTGGATACCTCAGGCAGCACACCACGTCTCAGCGAAAGGATCAGATCTTTGTCACCAGGTGTCAGCGAACCTTGATAGAAATAACCAAGGTAGTCCGTGTAGTCGGCGTCGAGGAAACCATGCAGCATCAGATAGCTCACGACGTTCAAGCCTGGAAGTTTGTTTTTTACGACCTCCGCATAGCCTTTTTTGACGGCACTACTGAAGGACATGCGGATGACCTGATCCGATTGCTTCTGCACCGCTGCGATTTCGTCCGCGATTGTGCTGAGTCGCCGCCCAAGCAAAGCATGGCGCCGTTCGTAGGATGTAGCGGTGAGCAGCTCAGCCTTCGAGACATTTCTAGATGGGTTTCTGGCCCGCCCGAGTTGATCCAAGACAACCATTGAGAGGGGCCCAGCGTGATTCATGAATACTTCGAACACCTCGTCGGTCACGAACTGCTTTGGCGTGTACTGGGTACCAGTGATTAGGACATGGGTTGCCGTGTCCATTTCGGTCAGTCGAAGAAGCGTGAACCACACGTAGGCCCTCAACTCAGTGACATTGTTGGCCAGTTCAAAGACCCGGTCGTCTCGCTCACGCCGCAACTCATCAAGTCGCTTGGCATTGGCGCTGTTCTCCTGGGTTTTCCAGGCAGCCAGTCCCTTGATGACGCCATAAATCGCCCCTCGGCGTTTGACCAAGTCGGCGTACGCGCCGGGATGCAGATTTCGAATGGCGACAATCGCAAACAGCTTGTCTGGCTCTAGGCGTAGGCCGCTGGCAAGGATATTTGAAAACATATCGAATTCATTGACGATATTTTTCACCAGCCGGAGGTCATCGATGTAGTAGCAGACCGTCTCCACCAGTCGACGGTCGAGATGTTCGCCCAAGGGTTTCGATTTGAAGGTTCGATGGTTCAGCAGCTCCATCATCTTTTCTTGGGAGTTTTCCGAATTGATCACTGGGATCACTGGAACGATGAGGTCAAAAAACTTGGTCTTTTCGCCAACGACGAACATTTCATCGCGTAGCGCATAGACGAAATAGACAGGTCTTCTCACCTGAGGTGATTGCTTGATGATGAAATTGATTTCTCGCAATCGGGTGAACACGTCATGGATGCCGAACCGGTCGAGATCCTCAATGATCACCACGTCTATGCTGCTGCGCTCAAAGCAGTAAATGATCTCATCGATATTTTTGTGCAGGACGGAGCCATGGTGGGTGGTCTCTAGTTTCCCGCCTTTGAGCGTCAACCCATCGATACTGAACAGCGAACCCAGCCTCAGGCACGTGTGTAGCAGGAGTACGCACCCTAACACGGCGATCCCGACGGCCAGCGGGCTCGGGATCAACAGCAGCCATTCCATGAGCCAAGTCGGTTCGATCTTCGGCAGCTTTTCTGCCACAGGAACGTAAAGTCTCAGCGCTGCCAAAATGAGGGCGCCATAGCAGAGCGTTTTCCACCAGATCTTCAGGCCGGAAGCCTGATCTATCCTCTTAAGGCGAGTCTTGGGAAGCGTCTTTGCTGGGACGGCGTACAGGAGCTGCTGGACGATCGTCTCCTCGATCCGAGCAACGAGATCGGATTCAGCCTTGTTTGCCTCGGATTTAGATTCTTGCCCTGCTTTGGTGGAGGATTCGGAGGGCCGAGAAGATTCCGAGGCCATGTCGTTATCGCTAACAAGCTCAGACGCCCCGGAGATTTCGTTATCCTTGCCGAAGGTAGCCAACGAAACAAACGCATAGACAAACTCTGGGTGGCGGTGGACGAAGGTGCGAAGCACGCTGCTCTTCCCTGCCCCGTACTCCCCCGTAATAGCGATGTTCCTGACTTGATCGTTCCTCAGACCGTTCAATAACTCACGCTCATACCGCTGTATCTTCCCAGGCTCAATGAGCACAGGGGTTAGCGGCTGGAACAGATTTTCATGAGTAGGTGTGGCCAAGAACGCATATGCGGCCTTATAAGCAGCGACGACCGCGCAAGGGTATCGCTTCAGGGAGGCCAGCTTGCGGCGAGTCTCGTTGTTCCAGACGATATAGGCATGTAATGCCCGGTGATAAATGGCGCGCAAGCGAATGAACATCCGTGTCTCCAAGCAGGCTGGCGGCTACCAGGCATTCATCTGCCGAAGACTGAATGATCGATCTTGGGTCTGAGCGGGAAGGTGAACTTCCGGTGAGCCTGATACGAGGATTGGGATGATAGCTCACGGCCATCTTCGTCTGCGAACCCTTTGTTCACCAGGCAAGAGCTAGGCGCTAGCTTACTTCTGCACGATCCGCATGCATGATCAGGCCGGGAGAGGATTAATCAGGCTGAAAAGAACGTTATTCGGGCCGGCCTAGCCGGTGCTGCCGGATCGAGAATCTTGGGAGCTTGGACGTTGTGTGCATATGGAGTGTCTGTGAGCAGCTAATCGTCAACAGAAGATTCCCATAAGCATGCGCGGTGAATGACTTGTTGCCCGCGCATACCCTCGCCTGCAAAATATCCAAGCTCATGGTGGAAGCTCACGACTGACGTCCCTACATGCGTTTCTTCTGCGGCTTGTATTTGCACCTGGGATAGGTTGAGCAGGATTGGAATTCTCCGTACGGCCCTCGTCGCCATATCAGCTCCCCAACCTTACAGCCTGGACAGACAGGCCCCTTGCCCTTGGCAGGAGTTTGCGCAGTGGCCGACCCGGCAGACGCCCTATCAGACTTGCTTTCAGCGGCCGCCGGCGGTTTTATCGCCCGTCCGTTGTCATCACAGGGAGCTACGACACCTTCGTCGATCAACTCTTGCAGGAAAGATGAGCGGCGCCCTGCGACTGTGAACATTGCGACGCTGCGCCTTGCCCTCGTCAGTGCGACGTAGAAAAGCCGGCGTTCCTCGCTGGAGGGAAATGTGTCGCCCTGCGGCATAACCAGGGAGAACAGTGGGTCGTCAACTTTAACGTTTGGAAACCCGCGCATGACCATGCCGGGCAGAATGACATAGTCAGCCTCGTCACCCTTTGAGGTGTGCACGGTCTTGAACCTGAATGCCATGCGATCCCCAAACCGTTGCTGCCAATCGTCACTCAGGAATTTGGCGTCCAGCTTGTAGCGCCCCAACACGAAGACGTTCACTTTACCGCCTCGCCCCAAAGGCACTCTCCCCTCGCAGATCTGCTGGTAGAGACGCTCGACATACATATCAACCGCTTGGGCTACCTTGTTTCGGTTTCCGACCTGTATAGCCTGGAAAGCGGGCCCGATGGCCTCCGTCACAGAGTTCACGTTCTTCTTGAACTGCGCAGGGTTCTTCGATACGAATCGGCTTGAGACGTCACAAATGGCCTGCGGGCATCTGAACGTCGTTTCAAGCCGGAGAACCTGGCCATGGCCGTACCAGGGTTTGAAACCTGTCATGACGGAAACGTCAGCGCCCGCGAAGCGATTGATCGATTGCCAGTCGTCCCCAACGGCGAACAGAAACCGATTAGGCTGCCGAACGAGGGCCTTGCAAAGTCGGGCTCGTGCTCGCGATGCGTCCTGATACTCATCGGCCATAACCAGGTCGTACGGCGACCGGTGCCCTGCTTCCAAATACCCTGCAGCCTTGTTAATCATGTCTTCGAAGTCGATTCCGTTCTCTGCGGCCAAGGCTCCGTTCCATTTCTTGACTACAGGAATCAACAGGTCAACGAACATCTCGAACCGGTACTTGAAGGCCCCACTGTCCATTTCGGCCAAGCGAGCCATCAAATCCTGTTCCGTGTAGCAGTTGCTTTTGAAGTGGGTGATGAACGTCCGGATCAGCCCGAGCATGTCGGCATGCTTGATGGGTTCCAGACCATTGGAAGGGATCGGTCGATCAGGGTTTGGATCGAGCTCGATGCCCCTATCGGTGAGCTCTTTTGCAAGGTGGGTGAACGCTTGCCCAGTGCGGACTTGATGCGAAAGCGTTTCGATCAGACGTGTTCCCTTCTGCTTGTGGATCTGGCGCTTCCACGCCACCCCGTCCAGGTATTTCTTGAACTGCTCAGGCGGCTGGCCATCTTCGTCCAGAGCAAAATGCTCATGGTAGAGATTTAGACCTGGGTAGAAGAAATCCGGGAAGTACTGACGATGTTCTGACGTCGCAGTCGGGTGTTCGTACTCACGCTCGTACTGGTAGTCAACACCGTTATAAAAAAGCCAGTTGGCGATGATGCACTCTTCCTGGCTGGCCACCTCCTCGCCTTTTAGGGTCACCAGTTTCCCCTCGCCGTCCGAGTTTGTCGTATCAAATAGCTTGTCTTTGTGCGAAAGAGGCAGGTGCCGGCCAAACACTAAACGGAAAATGTCCCAACGCGTACGGAATGCTGGAGACTTGTCTTTGAGGTCATCAACGATTTCGCCCAGCTTGGCCAACGCGAGATGCTCTTTACGCGCCCAGGCGGGTACATGAGGTGTGCTGCCGGTAGCCGAACCTATGATCTTCAGCCCTAACGAATGGAATGTCATGGCTGCGATCTCGACGCTAGGCTGGCCAAGGCGCTCAAGAGAGGCATTGGCCCGAGCTTGCAGCTCTGCAGCAGCATCCTTGTTGTAAGCCAGCATGACGATCGATGTGGGGCTGACAATCCCCCGATGCATGGCATAGATAGCCTTGGCGACCATGGTGGAGGTCTTGCCAGAGCCAGCCGATGCGACAACCTGAACCCGATTGTCAAAGCACACCACTGCCGCCGCCTGCTCGTCAGTTAAAGGCTTACTTTCTACCTTGTCGAAAAGCTCCCGGCAGTCACTAAGCTCTCGCTTCGTGTGCAGCTTGTTGCGCTCTTCCCATGTGCTCGCTGAACGAGCCCCATGAAAGACAGGACACCGTTTCCCCCTTACGATAAGGAATAGGCAAACGGGTATGTTTATGACTAACAGCAACGATAAGGGTGGTGAGCTGCTC